>Ga0066256_1000180_pt1 | contig 272423 bp, 221 predicted proteins | sample ThiBio_1000_biof_FD_87107 | JGI IMG/M metagenome (GOLD analysis project Ga0066256, IMG submission 87107) | Wastewater bioreactor microbial communities from Cape Town, South Africa - Thiocy_expt_1000_biof (version 2) | ecosystem: Engineered > Bioreactor > Thiocyanate-remediating >... | reverse complement strand
GTCGAACGTGATATAACCCTTATACGGTTGGTCTTTTTTGTCTTTCAGTTCAACGTATATGGTTTGTCCGGCTTTGAACTTGTTGTACTGCTCATCATCCAGTTCTTTGCCCCTGAAAGTTCTTGGAACTTCCTGCGGTTGGCTTTGCTGATTGCTTTGTTTGTTATTCTGTTGGTCCGTTTGCGCTTGCTGATTGGTGTTGCTTCTGTCAAACAGGAATTCAACGTATCGTTTGTCCGCATTGAATTGTACCGTTGCCGAAAACTCTGTTCCCTTAGTGGAAATCATACCCTCTAAATAGAGTGGTTTGCCCTCCATCAGCGTTTGCTTTTGTTCGTCATTCAGCTTTACGCCCTTAATTTCATCGGGAATTTTGATAAACTCCGTGCGCAGTGCAATCACATCATTGGTCAGCCTGTCAATGCTGATAATGGACGGCATCAGTTCGCCTGTTTTAGAATTTACCAAATTGACGACACGCCCCATATTACCCGTTTCGAGCAGGTTTTTCTTGTCTTCGTCCGTAAACTTGTGACCGAAAAACTCAAAGTGGAGGTTAGGTTCTCTTTTGATACCGTGTATTGCCACGATAACATTGCCGTCTTCCGCTTGCTGTAAAGACAGGCGGGCATCCGTGCGGAGGATAGAACCACCGAGGTTAATACCTATCGGTAAAAGCTCATTGGTTTTATAACCTCGTAACAAAGGGTCGAGCAGGTTCCTTTTTTCAAGATATTCCTTGCTTAATCCGAGGTTTTTCATTGTGTCCCAATCAATCTGCTCCGGCTTGTAGCGGTATTCGCTTGCTTCCGTTGTTGTTTGTGCTGTTGCCATATTATTTTGATTTTCTTGTTTTTTATCCGGTTGGGGTTCTGCTTTTACTTCGTGTTCTTTCAGCACTTTTTCGCCCTGTGGAGTGGGCTTATCTACGTGCTTTTGCAGTTCCTCTGCTTTTTCAGCAGCAACCGGGGCAGGCACTTTGAAGAAAGTAAAGTTTGTAGGGTTCTTTAACTGGCTGAAAAAATTGGAAAAGAAGTTGGAAAAGAAATCGCCGCTTTTATCCACACGCATAAACTGGTTTTGGTTTTTTTTGGTGGGGTCAACGGTTTCCATTTTCCCGTTTTCGTCGATACTCTTTACCGCCTGGATTTTCATTTTCTCTTTATCCAGTACGAGTAATATGTCCGAAAGCTGTTCGGGCATTTCCTGCTTATTGGTTGTTTCTTCACTCATAATATGAAATTTTAAAAATTCATGGTCGAATGTAAAGGAAGCCTTCACTGATTTGCTTTAAGTGGCACTCAAAGGCAGCATTTGTCACTTATTGGCATCCAGTTTCGGCAAAGGCGGGTTAAAACTTTCCCTGATGAACTGATGTACATCGGACAACTTGTAATACAGTTTTCCGCTAATGGTATAATAAGGCAGCTTGCCTATGGAGCGATACCGTTGCAGGGAACGGTTACTGATTTTCAGCATTTGCAATAAATCCTGATTGTCCAGTAATTCTTCGCCGTCTATGCTGTTGCGCTTTTTTTGTAAATCGTCTATGTGGTTGCCGAGAATGTCCAGCCTGTCCATTATGCGTTCCATCCACGCCACAAATTCCATTTTGTCGATATTCATACGTGTACGCCTTTAATGATTACCTGATTTCAGTTTTCTGCCTTTCTTGATATAGCTTTTGCCTTTTGCCATAAGCTGCTCTACATATTCATCGGTGGTCTGCACAGCGTTTGCGTTGAGCATATCTTTGATAGCACCAATCGTATAGTAATACTGCCCGTACATTTTTGAAAAGGCTATCTGCCCGTTGGTACGCATACGCCACAATGTTTTTTCGCTGATGTGGAGATACTGGCAGACTTCGTGATTGTTAAGCCACAAACTATCGTAGCTTGTATCTTCCAGTTTGAGGATATATTCGCTAATGGCTTTCAACCGTTCGTTGAGGTGCTTCCACACTTCTTCGTCAACTGTTATAATGTTCATTGCACTATTGTTTAATATTCACAGTACAAAATTCAGAAGTGTGGCAGTGTTTGTCTGCCAATGCGTACCCATTGGTTTGGCACTTTTTTTCAAATTTTTTGCAATGAGAAAACCCTTTGTTTAATAAGGGTTTTAGCGTGTTTCGGTTATTTTGTAGTAGCCTTTTGCCCATATATGCCAATTGGCATATATGGGCAAAGAAAAAGCAGTACATTTTGTGTACTGCTTTCAAACACCCGTGCTGATGTTGCTAAAGGTCTTTATCCATATACTCTTCGAGGGAAATTTTGAGCTGGTCTAAAAACACCGTTCGGGAGCCTGCCCTTGTTTTCATTCGGTGGAAAGAATGATGTATATCGTTCAAGGGCGTTCGGAAGAGGATTTGGAAAATCAATGCTAATTTCCTGATGCCTATTTTCCCGTATGCAATAGATTTGGAAACATACAGGGCGTAAATCAATTCTATCAGTGCATTTTGCGAGTTCGTCCACGAAATGTCTTTGTTTCCATCACCGTTTATTGAAATGGTATCGGGATTTTTTTCAGGGTTTATTTTGGTAAGCAAGAAAGTATAAAGTAATTCATTGGCTATAATATGGGCAACTTTGTTATCGTAATAAGTAGAAAAGCTAAGGTCAATTTCAAATACACTACTTTTTAGACCATCGTGGTAATTGATTTTTCCGAGCCTGAAATAACTGTGGTCACGGTCAGTTCTGCCTGCACGATAGTACCTGTAAAAATCCTCATTGGATATGCTTTCCTTGTATTCGGATTTCAGAATTTTCAGTTGGTTTTCAAAATAACTTTGGTGTATTCTCCCTGCACTTACGGGGCAGGTAGTTTCAATGCGGAATACCTTATTGTAATAAATAAGTTTTCCTAAAATCTGCGGTTTGATGTTCTTGAAAAAATTGATTTCCTGCTGCTCATCCTTAAATCCGGTTTGTAAGGCTTTCATCTTTATAGTAAAGAGCATTTCCTTTAGGAATAAGGTCATTTGGTAAGCCTCATCCGCAGTTTGCATCATTTGAGAAGACAGTTTATCTTCCTGATGCTGAATTTCCGATAGTATTTTGTTCAACACGATTTCCATAGTTTTGACGTTTAGATATTGGGACTATTAGTTTCAGAATAACATTTACTTTGATTTGCCAAAACTTGGAAATAATATGTAAATCATTATCACATAGTGTCCCCATATTGGGAAAGATTTATTTTCAACTGGGTTTTTTACGAATATTTAAAAACGGAAAAAGGGTTAAGTATGCTACGACTTAACCCTTTTTTTATTAAATTTGCAGTAATGATTTACAAGGTAATCAAATGAAAGCGAGTGCAGTAAGCACCATTACTAAATCGTTACCGATAGCACTTTCGGTTCTTGTAAACTACTCTTTATTAGCCACTTTGGGCTATATTAATCTTTTATATAAAAAATGAAGTGGGCTCCTTTATTTGTAGCCCGCTATCACTAAAGCTCTACAGGATTATGAAACTGACGATGCTGCTGCTGGTGATTGGCTGCCTTCATGCTTCCGCCAGAACTTTTTCGCAGGAAAAAATTACCCTGCGGATGGAAACAAAAGAAATTAAAAAAGTACTGTTTGCCATAGAAAAGAACAGTAATTACCGTTTTCTTTTCGATGAGCAGGTGATTAAAGGAAAGCCCAAAGTGAGCCTGATGGTGGAAAATGCACCTATCGACGACGTGCTGGGCAAGATTTTTTCCAACACCGGCATATCCTACAAGATCCTGAACACAAACCTGGTGGTGCTGAAAGAAACTGCTTCGCCGGTAGACATCAATGTAAAAGAGGTCCGCGTTACGGGCAAAGTAAGTTCTTCCACAGGTGCTCCTCTTTCCGGTGTTTCTGTAACGCTTAAAGGCTCTACTGTTGGCACCGTTACAGATGAAAACGGCAGTTATTCCATTTCTGTTCCTGACGACGCCACGCTCCAATTCACTTCTATAGGCTACAAATCCATTGAAGAAAAGGTAAATGGCCGCACTACTATTGATGTCGTTTTACAGGTGGACGAAACTCCACTGAATGAAGTGGTGGTAGTAGGTTACAGTACTCAACGTAAGAGAGACCTTACCGGTTCTGTCAGCTCTGTAAAAGGTGAAGAAGTAGCGAAAATGCCCAATACCAACCCGATCAGTTCTTTGCAGGGTAAAGTGGCTGGTCTTACCATTTCCAATTCAGGCGAAGCCGGAGTAGCACCTGTTGTTCGTATCCGCGGTATCAACAGTACCAATAGCGCCAGCCCTGTGTATGTAGTGGATGGTATTATGCAGGATAATATTGATTACCTGAACCCCGCCGACGTTGAAACGATCGACGTATTGAGAGACCCTTCTTCTATTGCCATTTACGGTTTGAGAGGCGCCAATGGCGTAATTGCCATCACAACCAAGAGAGCCTCCCGTGGTCAAACGCGTGTTAACCTGGTGAGCTCTGTAGGTGTACAAAAAGTAACATCTAAAATAGATGTGGCAGATGCTGAAGGGTTCAAAAAGCTGTACAACGCACAATTGGCCAATTTGAACGCTGCTCCGTTTGATTACACCAATTACACAGCCAATACAAACTGGCAGGACCTTACTTTCCGTGATGCGGTGATCAATACCAATAGCGTAAGCATCTCCAATAGCGGTGAGAAAAGCACTACTTATCTGAACATTGGTTACAATACACAGGATGGTGTATTAAAATATAATAACTACCAGAAGTATATTGCCCGGTTGAATGAAGAGATCCGTATCACTGAAAATATCAAGGTGGGCGCTGATCTCAGCGGCTTTCATTGGATACAAAACCCGACAGCTAATACGCTGAACAATTCCTTATGGGCTGCACCGATCGTGCCTGTACAGGAAGCTGAAGACACCTATTATGCCATGCCTTCTTTCCAGCGTGCGCAAGTGGGCAACCCGATGGCTTCCATTAACAGGTTTAACCGCACCTGGATCAATAAAGGATTCAGAGTGATCGGCAGCTTGTTTGCTGAAGTTAAATTCCTGAAAGACTTTACTTTTAAAGGCACCTGGTATACTGATCTTGGCTTCAACAACAGCCGTAGCTATTCACCATTGCCATTTAAGTTTATCAACCTTGGAGAAGGTGCTGCACCGACTACTACCACTTATGATAACACGGTAAGAACAGGTGTAACACAGCAACAGGAAGAATTCAAACGTTTTCAACAGGATTATACACTGACGTATAATAAAAGGCTTACCGGCGGACATTCCCTGACAGCTCTTGCAGGCTTTACTACCATTTACAGCCAAAGCTCTTACGTAAATGGCAACCGACAGGACACAACGGTGAATGTTCCCAACAATCCGGATTTTTGGTACATCAGCACCATTAATCAAAACAACCCTGGAAACTTTGGTGGCGGTGGCGGAATGAGTTCTGTAGTGGGAGCTTTCGGACGCTTGAGCTATTCCTACAAAGGCAAATATCTGTTGAATGCCACTATCCGCCGCGACGGCAGCTCAAAATTTGCGCCAGCCAATCGTTGGGGAACTTTCGGAAGCGTTGGTGTAGGTTGGGTTGTAACGGATGAAGACTTCTTTAAAATAAATGGAATAGACTTCCTGAAATTACGTGGTGCCTGGGGACAAACAGGTAATGCCAATGGTTTTGCTGATAACCTGTATAAACCAGGCATTACAAATGCTTCCACAGCGATCTTTGGCGACAACGTATATACGGCTATCCAGGCAGCTTATATCCCTGATCCGGACCTGCATTGGGAAGTGGTGACCGGTACAGACATTGGCATTGACGTGAAAGCACTGAAGAACAGGTTGTCTGCCGAGGTCACTTATTACAACAGAACTACCAAAGACATCCTTACTGCCGTGAGCCTGCCCAATGAAACACGCAGCTTCTTTACCAATCTTGGTAAAATCACCAATAAAGGGGTAGAAGTGAATATAGGATGGAATGATGCGATTGGTAAAGATTTCACGTATGGTGTTTCTGCTAACTTCAGCTATAACAAAAATGTTGTTAACTCCATTGGTGATAAAACCAATTTCCAATTGATCGGCAACAGCGGTGCTAACCTTACCGAAACCGGAAGATCCATCGGTTATTTTTATGGATACAGGCAGGTAGGCATTTATCAAACCACTGCTGATCTCAGCAAAATGCCTGCATTTTCCAATTCATTACCTGGTGATATCGCTTATGCAGACGTAAACGGCGATGGTTCGATCACTTCAGCAGATAGGACCTATCTCGGTACACCATTCCCTCCTTATAGTTTTGGCATCAATGTAACCGCTGCTTACAAAGGTTTCGATATCATTCTGCAGGGACAGGGTGTAGCTGGAAATAAAATTTACACACAACGCCGCATAGCCAATTTTGCTGTATTGAATTATGAAAGCAACAGGTTAAATGCATGGACAGGCCCCGGCACTACCAATATTGAACCTATACTGGACAATAGCCGTGGCAATAACTACCTGTTCAGCTCCTATTATCTTGAGCCTGGTGATTATTTCCGTATCCGCACTATTCAATTGGGATACACTTTCCCTAACGGTATGTTGGGTAAAGCATTTAAACAGGCCAGGATCTATATCAGCGGTCAGAATATAAAGAGCTGGAGCCAGGTAACTGGTTATTCGCCTGAGGCTCCGATTGGCAGCATACTCGCCGGCGGCGCTGATAATGGCATTTATCCAGTGCCGGCTATTTATTCTTTTGGCATGAACCTGACTTTTTAATCAAGACATTTTAAATAAGCAGCAATGAAACGTCCATGTAAATTTTTTTATTGAGTACACATAACAATGAAAACTTTAACATGGTAAGTTCCATCAGGCCAATAAAAAAATAAAAATTATACTGATGAAACCTTTTAATAAAATATCCCGCACGCTGAGTCTGTCACTGGCAGCCTTTGCGATGATCATAATGTTTACGGGTTGTAAAAAATTTCTCGACGCCCAACGCCAGGGTGGTTATGATGAGGAGAATTATCCTTATCCAGGCGGCTCTGGTCCTTATGACCAGTATATACTCGGCGCTTATTCCGATCTGCGTTCTTACAATGTGCATGCAGATGGCTTTATTGTAGCTACCAGTATCCGCAGTGATGATGCGGACAAGGGAAGTACACCTTCAGATGGAGGGGCCGATGTGATCACAATGGACAATTTCCCTGTTCTTCCCAATAATGGAAGGGCCAATGCTTTGTGGACGGGTTATTATGGCATGATCAACAAATGCAATAATACCTTATACCAGATCGGTACCAATGCCAATATCGTGGCTTCAGATCAGATCAAGATCCAGTCACAGGCGGAAATGAAATTCATCCGTGGTTATGCTTATTTCATGCTGGTGCGCTTGTTTGGCCGTGTACCAAAGATCGATACGCTTTACCTCGATCCCGCTCAACAGAATAATATCCCTCAAAGCTCATCATCAGAGATATATTCCTTTATTGAAAGTGATCTGAATTTTGCAGCAGCTAATCTGCCAGCAAAATGGGACCCAAAATTTGTTGGACGGGCCACCAGTGGTGCTGCCAATGGTATGCTTGCTAAAGTGTATTTAACCCAACAGAAATGGGCAATGGCTAAGGCTGCAGCCAATTTGGTAATGACATCAGGGCAGTATGACCTGTCTACTCCTTACGCAAAGATCTTCAGCGAAGAAGGGGAGAACAGCAAGGAATCCATATTTGAAGCACAGGGCCGTGCAGATGCAAATAACAAAACGGCACAGGGTATTCAATATGCGAGCATACAGGGCGTGAGGGGTTCAGGTGAGTGGAATATGGGCTGGGGTTGGAATACACCGAGTGTACAACTGGAAGCTGCATATGAGCCGAATGACCCACGGAAAGCAAGAACGATCCTTTATACCAGCACTTCTACCACACCAGGCATTACCATGTATGGTGAAACCACACCGCTTGGATTACCTAATCCGCGCTACAATCAGAAAGTGTACACCAATCCCGGCATCCGTGCCAGCGTTGGTGACCGGTTTGGTTACTGGATGAATGTGCGCATCCTCCGTTATGCAGATGTAGTGCTGATGTTCGCAGAAGCTTCCAATGAACTGGACGGTGCTGATAATATAGAACAGGCCCGTGTGGCATTGAACTCCGTTCGTTTCAGGGCGCGTGCGGGCAATGCGGCCATTCTTCCTGACGTAACAACTACTGACCAGGGCGAATTGCGCGATGCAATCCGCCATGAGAGAAGGATAGAACTGGCAATGGAACATGACCGCTTCTTTGATATCGTACGTTGGGGTATTGCAGATGATGTGATGCAGACTGCAGGCAAATCCAATTTCAGCGCTGCCCGCGATGGATTGCTGCCGATACCTCAAACACAGATTGACCTGAGCAATCATGTGCTGACCCAGAACTTTGGTTATTAATTCTTCTATCTGAAAAATGAATACAATGAACCGATATTATAAAAATTACCTGCTGTATATAGGTGCAGCAGTCACTATGGCGGGACTGTTCTCCTGTAAGAAGGACGGCAACCCCAATAACCTGCCGGGTGTTGATCCCCGCAATTACGAAGGCAAGATCGATGGCTTCACCAGCTCCGATGAGATATTCCCTGATAAGCTGGTGGCCTACTGGTCATTCGACAATACCAATAATGAAACAAAAACAGGCACAGCCCCAACTTCCACTTCGAATGATGCATTCATTCAAAATGGAGTAAGAGGTCAGGCGCTGAAACTCACCGATGGGTACCTGTACTTTGCTACCGGATTCCCGGCCTTTAAAACAGATGTGTTCAAAAGTTTTGCGATCAGTGCCTGGGTACAGATCCTGAACAATGGTTCTAAAAGAACAATGTTGTTCCAACTGGCACGCCCCGGCATTTTCACCGGCAATATCAATTTTCATTTGAATACACAATCATTCCCGGCAACCAATACTACCGATCTGAAAATACAGCCAACGTTTACAACGGTAGGTGGCGGCACGCAGGATAATATCAATACGCTAAGGGATAGCCCAGGCATGCCCAACTACTTTCCTTACGTAACGCCAACTATTGGCGCAGATAAATGGGTCCACCTTGTGATCAATTACAATGGATCAAATGGTGTGTTTGATATTTGGGCAGACGGTATGAAAGCAGGCGCTTATGCCAGCAGGGGAACAGGTAATAACCTGTACAAATCCTACGAACCTAATGAAGTGATCATTGGAGGCAACTACAATGTGATCCCTGGTAAATCCGTAAGTGCTGATGCAAGTATTGCAGCCATGACCGGCAGCATTGATGAACTGCGCGTTTATAATATCGCTTTGCCGGATGCGTATATTAAAGCATTGTTCAACTTAGGTAAGGCCAATAAATAAGATCCACAGAAATAAAGCACACAGATACTTGCTGGTGTCTGTGTGCTTTTTTATTTCGATGATCCTGAAGAAGTATTCCCAATACAATTCAATTAACATGAAAACAAAATATATCCTTACTTCCATATCCATCCTTGCTCTATCCATTCTTATTGCCTGTTCTTCTTCAAAAAAGACAATACAGGGTGCGACAGCCATTCCTCCTTCCGATACTGCTTTATTCCGTATCGTTCAGCAACAAACTTTCCGGTACTTCTGGGATGGTGCAGAACCAAACAGTGGTCTTGCCCGCGAGCGCATTCATACGGACAATATTTATCCGCAAAAAGACGCCGGCACTGTCACCAGTGGTGGCGGCGGTTTTGGTGTAATGGCAATCCTGGTGGGTATGGAAAGGAATTTTATTACACGCCAGCAAGGTTTGGAGCGGTTGGAAAAAATTGTCGGCTTTCTTGAAACGGCCGATCGCTTTCACGGCGCCTGGCCGCATTGGTGGCATGGTGAAACCGGAAAGGTAAAACCATTCAGCCGCAAAGATGATGGCGGCGACCTGGTTGAAACTTCTTTTATGCTGCAAGGCCTGCTTTGTGTGCGCCAGTATTATAAAAATGGCTCACCCGCAGAAAAGAAACTGGCTGCACGGGCTGATAAATTATGGAGGGAGGTTGAGTTTGACTGGTATCGCAATGGCAAGAATGTACTGTATTGGCACTGGAGTCCCAATTTTGACTGGCAAATGAATTTTGCTGTGCGTGGCTACAATGAATGCCTTGTAATGTATGTACTGGCTGCATCTTCTCCTACACATGGTGTGCCTGCAGAAGTATATCACCAGGGTTGGGCCGATAGCGGAAAAATAAAAGAACCACGCGAAGCGCTGGGATATAAAATGCAGTTGCGTCATCATGGATCGAAAAATGGCGGCCCCTTATTCTGGGCGCATTATTCTTACCTGGGATTGGACCCCCGCGGGCTGAAAGATCAGTACGCTGATTACTGGATGGAAAACCAGCATCAGGCACTGATCAATTATCAATGGTGTGTGAACAACATAAAGGGCTTTAAAGGATATGGCCCTGATAGCTGGGGACTTACTTCCAGCTATTCAGTAAAAGGTTATTCAGGGCATGCACCAGCAGAACAAAGGGATTTAGGCGTGATTGCCCCAACAGCAGCGCTCGCTTCCTTTCCCTATACGCCTGCACAATCGATGGCGGCAATGAAGCATTGGTATAGTGATATGAAAGATAAACTTTGGGGGCCGTATGGGTTTTATGATGCGTTCAGCGAAACGGATAACTGGTTTCCGGCCCGCTACCTGGCAATTGACCAGGGCCCGATCGTAGTAATGATGGAAAATTACAGATCGGGATTGTTATGGAACCTGTTCATGAGCTGTCCGGAAGTAAAGCTGGGACTGAAAAAGCTGGGTTTTCAAAGTCCGCATCTCAAATAACCATAAAGATGTAGTTGAATAAATAACACCTTCTTATTTTTACTGTATGATAAAAAGATTACTGCTGTTTATTTGCCTTGGATCGATCAGCATAGCCCAGGCCCAGGACCGGTCTTTATTTGAAAAATTCCGGTTTGTACAAAATGGGGATACTTTGCCTTACCGTATTCTTCTTCCGGAGAACTATGATACGGCGAAAGCCTACCCTTTGGTACTATTCCTGCATGGCCGTGGAGAAAGCGGATCAGACAATGAAAAACAGCTTAACAATGGGAGCTTCTTATTTCTGCGTGATAGTATCCGCAAAAAATATCCTGCAATTGTGGTGTTCCCGCAATGTGCGGCCAATAGCTACTGGAGCAATGTGCAAACTATTGCCGATGTAAGGGGCCGGCGTGAATTTTACTTTGTACCCGATGGCGAAGCATCATTATCGATGAAACTGCTTTTATCGCTTACCGATAACTTGCAGGCCCGTTATAAAATAAAGAAAGACCAGGTGTATGTAATGGGCCTGAGCATGGGAGGCATGGGCACGTTTGAGATCGTAAGAAGGAAACCCGGTGTTTTTGCTGCTGCGATACCTATTTGCGGAGGGGCAAGCCCTGCGTCAGCAATGGCGATAAAGAAAACAAGCTGGTGGATATTTCATGGAGCAAAAGATGATGTAGTGCGGCCAGCGTTTTCCGATAAAATGCAGGCTGCCCTGAAAAAAGCAGGCGCTGTAGTAAGATACACAGTGTATCCTGAGGCCAATCACAATAGCTGGGACCCGGCTTTCCGGGAACCGGACCTGTTGAGCTGGCTGTTTGCACAGCGACTAAAGAAATAAGTATCTTAACCGAAAATGATTACAGGGGAGGCAATGTTGCTTCTCCTGTTTTATTTAGCGTATCTCCACTTATATCCTTTGGATGATTTCAGTCTTCCCTGGCATACAAAAGAAATATTTGAACCAGAGAGTGAGTTCACGGAGCGGGCCGCCTGCATTACACTGTCAAAAGTCCTGAGCAGTTTTCCTTTTAGTGTAAGCTGCTCTACTTTTCTTTTTTGCACACGTAGCGTATGTGCCAGTCTTTCTTTAAAAGCAGTTACCTGTATGCGTGTCCGGGGTTTGCCATATCGCCAGTAAAATTTAGCGGCTGGTCTTACCTTGGTTCGCGCCGCATCATTGATATAAAGGGAAGGGATACCCAGTTTTTTGCCGGCTTCAACAGCAGAAGAGTAGGATTTAATAAATTTTCCGTCCAGTGTGTATTGATGAACAGTTTTTGCCTGGTCCTGGAAAACAGACCTTCTTGTTTTTGCAGCGAAACCCTCTTTGATCACATCACTCAATGTATCAAGCCGCAGGTTCCTGTAGTGGCAATTAAGTTTATCACCGTCTTTCCGCCGTACGATCAACCGGTGATCATTCAGATCAAATGGTGCTACAAACAGATAATATACATACCGGGCGACGGATAGCATATAACGATGGCCATCTTTATGCAATTTCATCTGGATATCGAGGCCGGACTTTTTGCTATGTTTGGAGTAGGAAGAATATTTCAACTGGATGATCCTTCCTGGCCGGTAGGCGTCAGGTCTGTTCTCACTATAAACCCAGCGGCTCAGGGAGCGTAATCTTCCATGATCAGACAGTTCATATAAACCCTCGAAGCCCGGAACAGTTTTCCATCGTTCCCCGGGTAATTTGTTGGTAACAGTATCGGCTACAGGAATGGGTTTCCCCTGCCTGAACAATTGCCGGTGCAATGAATTCATGGGATAAGTTTTTGGGTGCTAAAAGTAAACCCCTGTGGCTTTTTTCGCCAGCGGGGGTTTACTTATTATTTTCAGCAAAACTACCTAAAGACGTATGGCCGGGTATCATTAAATTGAGTGAATGACCCTTTTGGATGATTGAATGGTGTAAAAATCAACATGAAGATTCTTCGGCAGTTATCATCCCTGCAATCTCTTACTTTTTTAACCCCAACAACTTCATCATTCCTCCCGGCGATATGGCGAGGCCAAAATAGAAATTCATTTTCCGCTCTTCAGCCGCATTCTTCTTTAAATAATCCAGTGTGGCATTCTCTCCAACAGGCAATGCGGTCACATCTTCCGGCACTTTGTTGAAGGCCGTTCCAAACGTAACGCTGAATTCCTTTGTTAAGGCTATAGAGAATCCTGTAAAAAAGGTTTGGAGAGGATCATTGGAGATCCGGATGCCGGCAGCAATGCCGATCCTTTGCGTGAAAGGAACACTTTTTTCATGTTTGAAGATAGAAGAGATGCGGTCAACATCACGGCCGAACGGGTAGATCTCAAAGAAGGCCATAAGATTTGCTTTCCATTCCTGTTTTTGAACAGAATCCAGTTTTATAGTGAGCTCATCATTCTCCAGTAAAAATTGCTTGCGGTCTACATTAGCCAGCACGCTTACGCCTACTTTTATTCCCAGGTAGGTTTTTTCGTGGATATCGAACTTGAGATCTGACTTTAATTTCTCGTTCGACAAAGTGATCAGGCTTGGAAATCTGATCTTGTTTTTCTTAAGGTATATGAAACTGATAGCCACAGAATCTTCAGGATTGGGGATTTTACAGTTGTTATCATCTGCATATACCGGGAGCTTTACACCGGTAGCAACTGCCAGGTCTTTTAAATCGTTTAAAGCAATTTCAAAGGAGGTCGGAAGATGTTCCAGTTTTATTTTCGATTTGGCCAGCCCATTCTCGCCACCAAGCAATACCAACAGTATATCATCCTTTTCAAGCAGGTAATTAGAGAATTCCACGTCTGAATCCATCCGTTTTTCTTTATTTAAAACAAAGGATTCTATTTTTTCTTCCTGAACGATCTGATCCCTCGCTTCGTCAAATTTTGCTTTGAGCTGGTCCATTTTTGTTTCAAGCTCCTTGATCTGCGACAGATAGGATGCTTCAAGATTTCTAAGTTGATTAAGCTCCGATACAAAAGACGGGCTGAGTTGTGTGCTGACGATCGCGCTCCTTGTGGTGCCGCCCTGGATGTTCTCCTTGATCTTTTTCTGTATTTCTGTCAGCGAGTTTTTCAGAACTTTCGCTTCTTCACAGATTTTTTTATACTCATCGTTTATCTTTTTTGCCGCAGGGCCACCGAAAAGTTTTTTAGTATCAAAAGGCTGCTGAAAGAAGAGAATGGCTGAGCCATTGGCGTATTTCGTTAATGAATTCTCCAGGTGTTTGGCAACATCTACATTGAAATCTTTTCGCCTGTTGGAAACCAGTTTGTCCAAAAATATTTCGGCGTCTTTTTCACTGGCAATGGGCTGTCTGCTAGAATTGGCTCCAGCACTGGAAGTCCCGTACCCGTAAGTGGTAAGTTCGGCCAGGCTTACTTTAAATGTTTGCTGCACTTTGATAAAATCGCGCTGCTCAACATTCTGAGCACCTGCCAGGATAAAGAAAAAGGTGGATAAGGTTAAAAATGCGTATTTCATATTCTTTATTTATAAAGGTTTTTTATTCCTGCTTTATCTGTTTCGCTTAATCTTTCGCGCTGTCCGATCTCAACACGCTGTTTGGGCTCAATGGTATTTCCTGTTTTAGCAAAAGCATCTTTAGGATAATGCATCAGGCTTCCGTAGTCGTACTGGGTATTCTGTGTATTTACATCGCAACATTGTATATCGAAATCGAGCGTATGATTCTCTTCAATATTTTCCCGGAACACTGTAATAAAGTTGTCCCTGTCTTTTCTTGAGTGTTCATGCCATAACCCTACAGCATGCCCGATCTCATGCATGATCTTACCCTTTTCAGGGTCTGCATCGATGTAAAGTGTTTGCCGGCCACCCTGCCTTCCGATAGAAGATGCATATCCTTCACCTCTTACAAAATCAATATAGTCGCCCTGTCCCTGCTGAATTTCAGTAAACTTCAGATCTGTATTGGATTCCCATTCAGCAATGGCTTCAAGAATGGTTGCACGCCATCTGGCAACACTGATGTCAACCCTGAAGAAAACTTTTCCTGAAGGCCATAACCTCTCGCTCAGGTCAGTGGACAATGATTTAATGCCAACACCTTTAAAAAACTTTTCCCTGGTCAACCGAAGCATTTCTGCACTACCGAGAATTATATCGCCCTGGTAAATTGCAAGGCTGTCGATCAGCTTATATAGGATAGGTATAGTATCATAATCAGGGCTGAAACTGTTGCCCTTATTAAAAAACAGGTAACCCCGTTCGGCCTGCTTTATCTTACCGAGCCTTGGAGAATATTGTTCAACCCCACCTTTTTTATCCAAAGTGGCAGCACAGGCAAATAGAAGAGCGGCAGTGCCGATAAAGAAGCAGCCCTTCTTTATAAGTTCTGGCATAAAGGAGGTATTGGTGGAAGAGTGTCTTGTGACGGTGTGAAAGTAAAATGAGACAGGGCTGTTTTCAACCGTGTTTTAACGGTTTATTGCAGGCAGACTAAACTATTATAGGTATTTCAACCATTTTTTCTCCGGGTGATTGATCTTGTAAGCGGCATACCAGCGACAAGCCCGGTACAGGAAAATCTCGACCAGGATAAATACAATATATAATAAGGGTAATGGCCATTGTTGATCTTCAGGTATACGCGTATATGGAGCTGTTTGATACCAATCCTGGTGCATGCTTCCTGTTCTTATTATATTGACCAGCAAGGCAGCGAGATGGATAACCAGTATATGCAAAACATAATAAAAGAAAGGAACCCTGCCAAATATTGACAGTACTTCAGCGAACCAGCCTCTTGCTTTTTCCGCATATGGAACAAGCGCAATGACCGGCCCCAATGTCATAAGCAGGAATAATTGTGAAGGCGGGTATTTTTGCTGATTAAGCAACCGGAAAATAAATGGCATTTCATTTTTTGGTTCATTGGCGATCTGCAGGCTGCCGGCCACCAGGAACAGTACAATGGCAGAAAGCCCGATCCACCAACAGGCGCGCCGGACAAGCGCCGGGGACATTTGAAGTAAACGTCCAAAACCATAGCCAGCCATCATCACGCCAATCCATGGAAGCAGAACATAAAGAATATTGATCCATTCCACACCCTCGTAGTCAACCGTATAAAAAAAGTTCCACCAGTGAAGATTGACAGGCACCCATCCAAAAATTTGTTGTCCTGCAATAATGATAAGCCCGCTGATCCAGATCACCCTAAGCGGAAGCCATATTGCCGCAGCAAGTAAGACCATGCACCAGCCAAGCATCCAGATAACGCCGGCCAGCATAAATGATTTGAAATCGAGATTGAATGTCCAGCAAAACCGGATCAATGTCAATTCCAGTAAAACGAGAAGCAGACCCCGGGTTAAAAGATACTTTGACAGGGCAGCACGATTGCCCAGTTTCTGCCCCAACAAAAAGGCGGACGTTCCTGCAAAAAATACAAAACCGGAAACACAAAAATGAGTGATCCAACGCGTGAAGAAAATAGCCGGATCAGGGCCTCCGGCAGGTATACCAGCATACACCCGTACATGATCAATGGCCATCAGCAGCATAATGGCGCCACGAAGAAGATCAACAGAATGTATTCTCCGGTGTTGGTAAGTATAAAGCGTTGGTTCTGGCATATACCGTTTGGAATAAGCGTGTACATGAATTTCCTGATATCATGAATTTAAAAAAAAGAAATTTGATGCATGGCATGTTTGTTTACATATCAAGTACAAAAAACCTGAAAGCATCACACAAAAAGACTACTACCATTCACTCAATTTTCATTTATGTTACACATGATTTTGGCTATCCTTATGCTGCCGAATGGTTACCGACCGTTCCGGCATATTATTTTAACCCAAAACCTTAATATGAAACCTGCACCCTTTTTAACACTCGCCGGCCTGGCGATACTGCTGCTGTTTGGCGCTTGCAGCAAGGATAAACAACCCAGCGATCCCCTGGCGGGAAATCCCACGAGAGATATGCTAAATAATGCTGTGCGTGAAACGGATCTTGGTATGCGCGTTGCAATAGACCGCTACCTCGATGCAACAGGTATTATTGGAAGGGAGCTGTATCGATTTTCACCTAACCAGCAATCATATACCACCGAATTATTGGGAAGCGGAAATCTCACATTGAATGCCAACAGCTTTTATTTTAAAGAACCCTGGAATGCCCGTTATGAAGTGGTAAAGAAAGCTGTACAGATCGTGAATGGCGCCGCAAGGTCAACACAGATAACTGATGCAGAGCTCAGGGGTTTTACAGGATATGCAAAAACTATCATTGCTTACCAGTTGTTGATGAACCTCTCGATGACTTATACCAATGGGATCTACATCAACCTTGGAAGCAATAATCCGGCAAGCGGCCCTGTTGTTCTTTATCCTGCCGCATTGGATTCCATTGCCCGTTTTTTAAATGAGGCCAAAGCCGCACTGCCAGGATCTGCGATGCCTCCGCTGACGATAGGTTTTACTGACTTTACAGATGCAGCAGGTTTTCTCAAGTTCAATCGCGCCCTTGCAGCAAGGGTTGCGCTATATCGCCAGCGTTGGGCAGAATCATTGACTGCATTGAATGAATCGTTTTTTGATTTGAATGGTAGTATTGCAAAAGGCCCTCAAATGGCTTTTTACACAAGTGGGGATAATGTAAAAAATCCCTGTTTTATTCCTCAAAATCAGACAAGCGACGTGAGAGTGACACATCCTTCCATGGCAAGTAATATAACAGCGGGGGATGACAGGATACAAAAATCATCATTACGGACCGCTGTAGTAAGCCAGGACGGGCTCAACAGCAACCGTGATGTGTGGGTATTTGCAACCGAAGCTGCAAAGATCCCGATCATCAATAACGAAGAGCTGACGTTAATATATGCAGAAGCAAAATTGCAGTTGAACCAACTCCCGGATGGGATTGTAGCGATCAACCGAATCAGGACTGTACATAATTTATCACCGTATGCCGGAGCAATTACACAGGCTGCATTGGTGAACGAACTTTTACATCAGCGCCGGTATTCATTGTATGGGCTGGGGCACCGGTGGATTGATATGCGCAGGTATGATAAGCTGGCCAGTTTGCCAACAGACCGGCCGGGTGATGATGTTTGGGATAAATTTCCACTACCTTAAAAAGATAAGGGCTTGATCTCGTCAAGCCCTTATCTTTTTCTAAGATGTAAGGTCTTAAGGAGACGATTTCAGTGGCAAATAGAACTCCCCATTTGTAATCGTCATCCGCAAATTATAACGAGTTTAACAGTGCAGGGATATATGATCTACACCTGCCTGAAATAAATCCGGGGTGATGCAGATAAACCTTTCTGCATCACCCCGGATTGTTCATAAAGAAAATTATTCAAACTTAAAATAACTTCTCCTGCGGAGGTGTTTGCCCAGCCAGGCGGATATACACCGTTGTTTGCCCGCGGTGGTGTGTCTGATGTTCGAAACATTTAACCAATGCTTCGAGCTTTGTCATCTCAAAGCGGTTGAACAGCTTGATCTTCTCATTGAATTGTGCCGGGTTCATTTTCTTTATGCTTGCGATCACGAAATCATAACCAGCCATGGTCTGTTCTGTTACATTCTTTTTTGATTGGTCGGCCGTTTTTTCTAAACCGCCGGGACCAACGGGACTGGTAGCGCCGGAAGCTGCTGCAGCGAAAGCATAGTTAGCATCTGTGAGGTGCAGCATCTGTTCAGCAAAGGAACGCATCTGTGGAGTAGGCTTGAGACCATAGGAAGAATCAGGCATGGCGTCAAGATATTCTTTAGTGTAAGCTTTGGCTCTTTCCCAATCTTTCACCATTCCGTCAATGGTCTGGGCTTTAGCAAAACCGGCAACGGCAAGAAAGCAAACGAGTAAGAGCAGTTGAATCTTTTTCATACATTTTTTGATTAGAAGGTTAAGGTATTGTTTTGCGAAGCTACTGGGTTTGGGCTGGCCCTTAATCACTTAGGCGGGTATTTTCCAAATTTTCTGAAATTCGTATTATTTTTATTGTTTTTCAATAAATATTTATCATATTTGCACTGCCGATAGTTAAAACGGCTATATATGGAAATTAAAATCACGACGAAACAGCTCCTGATGGTATTGCTAATACTTTCATGGATAATATTTATCGGTTTATGTGTTGAGGCCGGCGGGCTCCTGTCTAATACGGTTTATGCCCTGACACTAAATCCCGCAGCAGCCAAAAGTTATTGGATGGGTGCCGACCTTTCCAATCTTTTGCAATACGACCGGGGCTATTTTCTTGTTCAAACATTCTTCATGATCGTTGTTGCTGTATTGAAAGCGCTCATGTTCGACCGGATCATAAGAACCCTGCACAATAAGAAGCTGAATATGGCCAAACCGTTCAATAAAGATCTGACCCGCTTTGTCTCCCTGATATCCTACATGGCCTTAGCAATTGGCTTTTTCTGTATGTGGGGTAACAAATATGCTGAATGGCTGACCCAGCAGCATGTGAACATGCCCGATATACATCTGCTGGGCTTAGAAGGAGCGAGTATCTGGATGTTTATGGGCGTTATCTTATTGGTGATTGCGCAGATTTTTAAAAGAGGGATCGAAATACAAACAGAAAACGAATTAACCGTTTAACCAATGCCGATTATTGTTAACCTTGATGTAATGATGGCTAAAAGGAAAATGTCGCTGAATGAACTTTCCGAAAAAGTAGGCTTAACATTATCCAACCTGTCTATCCTTAAAACTGGTAAGGCAAAAGCGATACGGTTCAGTACGCTGGAAGCGATCTGTAAGGTTTTGGATTGCCAGCCGGGAGATATACTTGAATATTCCAAAGAGGAATAGGGTTTAGCCTTCCAACATCTTTTCATAACAACATATAATACAAACATGAAAACGCAAATGAATTATTCGCGCAAGGTTTTTATTGCCCTTACTTTACTGACCGGTTCATTCATTATGCTTTCCTGCAATGATGGAGAGCCTGCCGTGAAGGATGCCACGACCGCTCACGCTAAACCCAAGCCTCCTTCCATTGATATTCACACAGCCATTCTGACGGATAATATGGAAGCGCTGAACCAACATATCGCTGCGGGTTCCGACCTTAATGCAAAAGAACCCATGGGAGGGTCAAGCCCGCTGATCAGCGCCACATTATTTGGTAAAACCGAAATGGCCAAAGTATTAATAAATGCAAAAACTGATTTGAACTACCAGAATAATGATGGCTCCACTGCGCTTCATACAGCTGCTTTTTTCTGCCGGCCTGAAATTGTTAAACTATTACTGGAGAAAGGAGCTGATAAAATCATTAAAAATAAGTATGGCCAAACAGCCTATGAAACTGTAGCTGACCCCTTTGCTACAGTTAAAGAAAGTTATGATGCCCTTGGTAAGATGCTCGAACCGATGGGGTTGAAACTGGACTATCCCTATCTCGAAAAAACAAGACCCGTGATTGCCGCCATGCTGAAATAAATATCAACAAACTACAATTATCATCAAATGCCTGTAGGAGATAGAAGATATGATATTGACTGGTTAAGAGTGATTGCCATTGGCCTTCTCTTACTGTATCATACAGCTATTGGCTTCCAGTTCTGGGGAGTGATGATTGGGTTTATTGTTACAAACAAGTCCTGGGAAGGTTTATGGATCCCTATGGCCATGCTGAATGTATGGAGAATACCGCTCTTGTTTTTTGTGTCGGGGATGGGCGTCTGTTTTTCCATTCAGAACAGGAACTGGCAGCAGCTGCTTAAAGAGCGGATAAGCAGGATACTGGTACCCTTTGTATTTGGGGTTTTCGTTATTGTTCCCATTCATATGTATCTCCGGCAATTTTATTATCAGCAACCAATGAAATATTATGCTGACAGCGCTCACCTATGGTTCCTGGGAAACATTTTTGTTTATATACTCATCTTTATGCCTGTTTTCTTTTACCTGAAAAAAAATAAAAATGGAAAGATAGTTACGAGCATAAAAAAATGGTTGAGCACACCGTTGGGCCTGCTGCCGGTTATTACAGCTTTTATTATGGAAGTGATATTGGTGAACCCGGTCACTTATGAATTATATGCGATGACCTGGCACGGGTTCTTCCTGGGCTTAATTGCATTCTTTTTTGGATTCTGTTTCGTGCTGAGTGGAGCTGTTTTCTGGAATATGCTGTTGAAATGGCGATGGATGTTTTTGACAATTGCTGCCTTATTGTATACCTGGCGCCTGCTGCAAATGCCGGCAAAGGTGCCAGAGATCCGGCTTGTGCTTGAATCCAATTTTTGGATATTTTCTGTTTTTGCCTTTGGTTACAAATATTTGAATCATCCCGGCAAAGCATTACGTTATTTAAGCGAAGCGGCTTATCCCATCTATATCATTCACATGATATTTTTATTCCTGGGCTCCATATTGATATTCCCATTGAATATGCAGGTTCAATGGAAATTTGTGTTGGTGCTGGTTTTTACGTTTACAGGGTGTTTGTGTTTTTATGAATTTGTTATCAGAAGGGTCAGGCTTATCAGGCCTTTGTTTGGAGTGCGGAAGTGATGCCAATAAGTTGAAACTCTGCCAAAGGAGTGGCCGCTATTAGAGTTTGCATTCATTGCTTTACGTTTTCTTTTTCAAAGCTGTGGTAAATAGCCTGATGAAAAAGCGCATTAATTCCAGCAACGTAGTGTATTTCTTTCAAACACCCATTCCGGTGTGCATAGCTGACTGCCAAAGTTTGTACTATACCAGGCTGTCCCATTCTGTGGGTTCTTTAAGATATGGATATCCTGCGCTGGCATATAGCTTTGCGCCAGCATAAAAATTTTTTCACCAGCAGCATTTTGAGCTACGTCCATTACGATGACGGCGTGTCCCGGGCTACCGCCTTCAATAAATAGATCACCGGCCTTTATATCAGCTATATCATTTACTTTTTTCAGTTCCCTGCTGAGTGATAGGGTGCCGGCGTAACTGAACACCGTCTCCAGGTACTGATCAAAGCTTTTGCGTGTGTCCAGTGCCGGCGCTGTTTTTTGTTTTTGAAGCCTGTTTCGGCGAAGCACAAAGCGGTATCCTTCTCGCCAGCTTTGATAATCCATGATAGTGCCATCGGTAGCTTTGAATGAGATCTTTCCATATTGCTTCAGGCCATAAAGGTATTCCGCATATAATCGTATTGCAGCATCGGCGCATTGCTGCAGGTTTTTCTTGTCAACACTGATATCCAGTATGGCTAAATGTGCATCCTGGTTTCGCTTGGGTATGCCATTGTAGAGGTAAACGGTATTATTGGATTTCAATTTTACCTGGCGAAGCCACTCAGGGAATGAACCGGTCTGGGCGGTTATTCTGGTATAGCCATTGGGTAACGGTATTTGTCCTGTAGTTGTATAAGCTGGGAGAGTAGTGGTTTGGCTGCATTGTGGCAATGTCACCCCTATTATCAGGGGAGTTAAGAAATAACGCCTCATAGGTGGTGTGTTTGTAAACAGACGCTATTTCTATAATTTTCCATAAAGAAGGGTGAGTATTCCACTCACTCTTCTTTATGGACTATGCTTTCTTTACAAATTCTGACTTGAGCGCCATCGCGCCGAAGCCGTCAATTTTGCAATCAATATTATGATCGCTATCTACCAGCCGGATATTTTTTACTTTGGTTCCTGCTTTTATACTTTGAGAGGAGCCTCTTACCGGAAGGTTCTTTATCGTTACTACTGTATCTCCATCCTGGAGGATATTACCATTGCAGTCCTTTACAACAAAAGCATCTGTATTTTCAACAGCTTCCTCGGGATTCCACTCATGTCCGCATTCCGGACACACAAGCAAGCTATCCATTTGATACGTATAAGTTGATTTGCATACCGGACATGGAGCGAGTTCACTCATTTTTAAAAGATTTTGTGGGCGCAAAGGTAAAAAAAATATTAGGGAAAGCCTATTCTGATAGAGTTCCACCAGGTATAAAAACGATGATTTTCTGATTCTATCTCGCCTTGTTGGGAAAAATAAGCCTGTTTTACAGGTCGGTACAATGCTTTCCAAGCCATAAACCATTTATTCTTTGTTACAGTTTCAACTGTGGAAAGGCGGAATATTTCCACGTACTTTGTTATCATTTTTAAGCGATCATTCATCAACGAAGGAAACTATACTATGTCCACACTGTTCATAAAAAATATGGTTTGCAACCGCTGCATATCGGCGGTGGAAAATGAATTAAAGAAACTGGGGGTACCAGTCAAAACCGTAAAATTGGGTGAAGCAGAACTTGAAAAAGACCTTAACCCGGAAGAGAAAACCAAACTGCAAACAGCTTTAACTGCTTTGGGATTTGAACTGATTGACGATAAAAAAGGACGTATTATCGAAAAGATCAAGAACGTTATCATCGACATGATACATCACCAGGATTACGATGGCAAAACCAACCTGTCGGATATATTGAGTAGAAACCTGAATCACGATTATAACTACCTGTCCAATCTTTTCTCCGATGTGGAAGGTTCTACCATTGAGAAATACTTTATCGCCCAAAAAATTGAAAAAGTAAAGGAGTTGCTGGTTTATGATGAATTGTCGCTGAGCGAGATCGCTTTCAAGCTCAATTACTCCAGCGTTGCTTACCTGAGCAACCAATTCAAAAAAGTTACTGGTTTAACTCCCAGCCATTTTAAACAGATCAGGGAAGAGAAGAGAAAACCACTGGATAAGGTGTAAATCTTACAAACCAATTCCATAATTACATAATAGCTGTCATTGATATGAGTGCCAACTTTGCATAGAAAATTATGCAAGATATGGCTACAACTAACGAAAAAGAGCTCATTTACCTCCCGCTTGAGGATGTAGAAAGTGAGCACTGTGCACTCATCGTTGAAAAAGGATTGGCACAGGTAAAAGGAGTGGAAAGCCACAAAGTGGAATTGAACAACCACCGGGCGGCCATTACCGTAGAAGATAATGAAGCGGTGGCAGAAGCAGTTAAGGCGATCAAAGACCTTGGCTATGGCGTTCCCACCATTAAAAAAACATTTCCTGTATTGGGTATGACCTGTGCCTCCTGTGCCAGCAGTGCCGAAAGCATTGTGAAAGCGGCAGAAGGTGTGGTCAGCTCCTCGGTAAATTTTGCCACCGGCAATCTTACCGTAGAATACCTGCCCAATATGACAGATGCTTCAAAACTTCAGAAGGCAGTGCAGTCTATCGGTTATGATCTGCTGATAGAAGATGAAACCAGGCAACAGGAAACACTGGAAGCTATCCACGCACAAAAATTCAAAACGCTAAAGAACAAAACCATTTGGGCAGTACTGTTATCGCTTCCCGTGGTTGTTATCGGTATGTTCTTCATGGATATACCTTATGCCAACGAGATAATGTGGCTTTTCGCCACACCTGTAGTGCTGTGGCTGGGTAAAGATTTCTTTATAAATGCATGGAAACAGGCTAAGCACCGCTCTGCCAATATGGATACACTGGTAGCATTAAGCACAGGTATTGCCTATGTGTTCAGTGTTTTCAATATGCTGTTTCCTCAGTTCTGGCATCAGAGAGGACTGCATGCTCACGTTTATTTTGAAGCAGCAGCAGTTGTTATCGCCTTCATCCTTCTGGGTAAATTGCTGGAAGAAAAAGCCAAGGGTAATACTTCCTCAGCCATTAAAAAGCTGATGGGTTTACAACCCAGGACGGTAATGGTGATACAGCCGGACGGAACAGAAAAGCAAATAGCCATTGAAGAAGTGAATGCAGGTGATATTATTCTTGTGAAGCCAGGTGAAAAGATCGCAGTTGATGGCATGGTCACTTCCGGCAACTCCTATGTAGATGAAAGTATGCTGAGCGGAGAGCCTGTACCTGTATTGAAAAAGGAGAATGAAAAAGTGTTTGCAGGTACGATCAATCAAAAAGGAAGTTTCCGGTTCAGGGCAGTGAAAGTAGGTAAGGAGACAATGCTTGCCCAGATCATTAAAATGGTGCAGGATGCTCAGGGCAGTAAAGCGCCTGTACAGAAGCTGGTAGATAAGATCGCGGGTATTTTCGTTCCGGTCGTTATTGGTATTGCTATTCTCACTTTCGTGTTGTGGTTGATCCTTGGTGGTGATAATGGAGTGGTGCAGGGGTTGCTGGCTGCTGTTACCGTTCTGGTGATCGCCTGTCCCTGTGCGCTTGGCCTGGCTACGCCTACAGCTATTATGGTGGGTGTTGGCAAAGGCGCCGAAAAAGGGATCCTGATCAAGGATGCTGAAAGCCTGGAGCTTGCTAAGAAAGTGAATGCTATTGTGCTGGATAAAACAGGGACTATTACGGAAGGAAGGCCACAGGTTACAGATATACAATGGCTGAATAATGATGATACAACCAGGAGTATACTAATGAGTATCGAAAAACAATCGGAGCACCCACTGGCTGAAGCTGTGATAAAACACCTGGATAGTGTGCCGGCCATCTCTTTATCTATGTTTGATAGTATTACCGGTAAAGGCGTAAAAGCAATTTATGACAAGGAGACCTATTTTGTAGGTAATAAAAAATTGTTGGTAGAAAATCATATCGCTATTGCTGCACCATTGCAGCAACAGGCTGATGAGTGGAGCAAACAATCCAAAACCATTATCTGGTTTGCAAACAGTAAACAGGCACTTTCCGTACTCGCCATTTCAGACAGGGTCAAAGAAACATCCGTTGAGGCTATCAGGCAAATGCAGGAGATGGGTATTGACCTGTATATGCTTACAGGCGACAATGAAGCCACTGCAAAAGCTATTGCACAGCAAACAGGTATTAAACATTACAAGGCTGAGGTATTACCACAGCATAAAGCCGATTTTGTAAAGGAACTGCAACAGCAGGGCAAAGTGGTTGCAATGGTTGGTGATGGTATCAATGACAGCACTGCACTGGCAACGGCGGATGTCAGTATCGCCATGGGGAAAGGCAGTGATATTGCCATGGATGTGGCAAAAATGACCATCATTTCATCAGATCTGACCAAGATCTCCCAGGCCATCCGCCTGTCTAAACAAACTGTGTCAACCATAAAACAGAACCTTTTCTGGGCATTTATTTATAACCTGATCGGTATTCCGGTTGCAGCAGGAATTCTTTACACGGTCAATGGCTTCCTGTTGAACCCGATGATCGCCGGTGCGGCTATGGCATTGAGTAGCGTCAGTGTGGTTACAAACAGTTTGCGTTTGAAATGGAAGAAGTAAATCTTACAAATCAAACAGGAAATAGCATAACACTTCTTTTTTGTAAAGCGATCAACTTTGTATCACTATTATTCACAAAAAATATCAACAAAATGGAAAATAAGGATCTTCAGTTCAAGACAAATATTAATTGCGGCGGTTGCGTAGCATCTGTAAAGCCTCATTTGGATAATGCAGAAGGTATTTGCGAGTGGAATGTAGACACTACCAATAAAGACAAAGTGCTTACTGTAAAATCAGAGGGCATCACCCAGGAGCAGGTATTGGAAATTATCAGGAAGACAGGATTTAAAGCTGAACCATTAGGTTAATGATTTAACAATAACCCACTTCATTGTTTCAGCACTATTATCCGATCCGCTCACTGTATACCCGAAAAACACCATTTCTCCTAAATAAATCCTCTTAATCTGCATAAATAGAAAATTTTATTAGCGCAAAGGGTATAATTTATTATTTGGATCGCTTAGATTTATACAACTGAATTATCATTTTACCTGGTTGATCAGTATTTATTCAACCAGGCCCTGCTACCCTTGAATTCGAGCACACTATAACCTTATTCCTTAAACTTTGATTATTCAGCATGAAAAAGGACCTCGTTACTACCATCAAAAGATGGTTGAATGCAGCAGGCATTAAAGTCTCTTCACGACTGCTCTCAAAAGAACTAAGATTGCATCCAAAATTTCCATCGCTGATAAGTATTACTGATGTACTCGATGAGCTGAACATTAATAACGGTGCCTATGTTGTCGATAAATCTAAAGTTGATGAGTTGGACCTTCCCTTTCTTGCTCATATAGATGTCGATGAAGGTGAGTTTATTCTTGTAGATCCCAGGAATAAAACAAACCTTGCCGAAAGCAGTGTATTGAAGCACTGGGATGGTATTGCTGTTTTTGCGGAAAAATCAACAGGATGGGGGCATAACGAAAATGAAGAACTACTCAGGAAAGAAAACCAGGCTAAATGGCGTTGGAGCATAACATTGACTGCAACAGTTGTTCTTATGATCTTAGCAATGGCTGGCCCAATATCAGTATTATCTGTTTCTTTTTTTGCCCTGTCTTTACTTGGTTTTATTACGGCTGTCCTCATTGTGCAGAAAGAAATGGGAATAAGCAACCGGCTTTCTGATAAGCTATGTTCGATTAGTTCAAACACAGGTTGTGAAGGAGTGTTGCAATCAAAAGCAAGTCAGATCGGCGGACTCTTTAAATGGTCTGATCTTGGCATCACCTATTTTGCCATATTACTCCTTTTACAGGCGGTCAATTCACCACTAATACCGTTCATTTCATTTGCTGCATTGCCATTTACTGCCTTCTCTCTATACTATCAGGGTGTGGTTGAGAAAAAATGGTGCACACTTTGTTTAGTAACGGTATCAATATTGTGGATGCAGTGTCTCTTATCTGTTTCATCGCTGTCCGGCTTTTCTTTCTCCGTTTTGAGCCGGGAAAATATTGTTCTCATATTGGCTTTAATGCTGACCGTGACCATGGTCTGGCTCGGCTTGCTCAGGCCGGTAGTTCAACAAAATAACCGGTTGGTGAAAGCTAATTTTGATCTTACCCGGTTCAAATATGACAACAATATTTTTACTGCTGCCTTACGTTCACAACGTAAGATTGACACTGCTCCAATGGAAGGTGATCTGCAATTGGGCAATAAGGAAGCAAGCATACAATTGCTGGTAGCATGCAACACTTTTTGTAACCCCTGTGCCAGGGCGCATAAGGCTCTGCATGAGTTATTGACTAAAAACAATATCGGACTTACAGTACGGTTCGCATTGGGCTCTGATGATCTGCAATACAAAAGCGCAAATGAAGTCAATTATATACTTCATATCCTGGAAGGCGCAACGCCTGCATACAGACAACAGGTATTACACGACTGGTTTGAATTAATGGACCTCGATGAGTTTACAAATAAATATCCTCACGTAAAATCAGCCGCTCAACTTGCAAAGCATCCTGGAGTGACAAGAAATCATGAATGGGCGCGTTCTGCGGGCATATCCTTTACACCTACCCTTTTTGTTAATGGATTTGAACTCCCTGAAAATTATAAGGTCGGAGATCTCAGAAATATAATTAGAGCTACCATTGTCGAGGACGCCGGAATAGCGGTTTCCACCTGGGTTAGCTGAAGCTTTTGTTTGCGCATACAAACCTGGTCGTTAACAGGCTAAGAAACGGGCTAATCGGGTGGCCTTCTTCCCGGAAAATTAATAAACCTAAAACATTGAAAATGAAAAAGATCAAGAACCTTGGTACAGCTTTGTCCAAATTTCAGCAGATGAACATTTCCGGTGGCGATGTTAAGGAAGATGATTTCGGTGATGATGGTGATACTTGTTGTGATTCAACTGCGGACTGCCCAAAGAAAGATGGTAAAACAGCCAGCTGCAGCTCACATTATACCTGTAGCGCCGGCAACAGGCACAAATGCTTTTGGGTATCGGTAAGCTAATATTTTGTATTTTATTTTCCCAATTTAAAGCAGGTTGGTCGCAGATCAGCCTGCTTCCCACATAAACCCTGGGTTATGAAGACATTTCCATTGCTGGTTTTGGTTTGCACCATTTTCATCAATTGTAACCGCCGTTTTGCAAGACAGATCGAGCAGGATGAAAAAATGACGATGACAGCGGGCATTCATGCAGCACCAAGTTTGTTTGCAAAAAATGCAAACTGGGGTGGTGATGTTAATATGTACATTGTGTACAGAAATCTGTCCGGGCTTGAAGAAAATACAGTCGCCATAGATAGTATTGGCCGTTTCGATCTTTATATCACGAAGGCATCCCTTGTCAGATGCACCGGGATTAATATGCCGCTGCTGGTAAAACCCGGAGATGAACTGCAGGCTTCAATGAGTGAAAATGGTGATGTTCATTTTTCGTCATTGAACAACGCCAAACGCTCAAAAGAGCTGAAAAACTGGGAAATATTGATGGACCTCTTCAATACTTACCTGTGGCAGTACCGGTCTGAAAGCAATTTGAGCCTGCCTGCAGATTTGCGCAATACCAACTATCAGCAAATTGCTGAAGCACGCTACGCCAGGTTTTTAGCAAGATCTGAAGCAACGATCGACTCTGTTTTTACTTCGGATTCTGAGAATGCCGACCTTCGTCACGCATCTTCAAAATATATCCGAGCTAAATTTGCTGCTACATTGCTGGACTACTACTGGCTAAACAGAAAGGACTTCAGTAAATCTGAGCTGATAAAATATCTCGAATCCGTCACCCCTCTGGCCAATGATATTCAAACAACAGATGATCTTGCATATTATAATGATTTCCTGTCTGAACTCACAGCACATTTTGCCAGTACGAAAGGAAGTTATATCCGTGTCGTTGACAGGTCCTCATTTGATACTTTTCTGTCTTCTTCAAAAATTTATTTCCATGGAATAACAAGGGATTTTCTGATCACTAAAACGCTCTATTCAGCAGTTCGTGCAAAGATTATCAGTTACCCGGAATACGTTTCATTGTATGAAACCGAGGTGTCTGATAAGAACTATAGATACATTTGCCAGTACCTCGGAAAAAAGATAAACAATAATGAAGTTATTGCTACATTAACTGCGCCAGACTCGTTTGTGCCATTTGACCGGAAACAGGAAGTGTCAGGCCAGGAACTGTTCACCCAATTCAAAGGCCGTTTGATCTTTATTGATTTCTGGGCAAGCTGGTGTATTCCATGCCGTAAGGAGATGCCGCAATTGCGTATGCTGAAGCGACAGTTTGCAGATAAAAATATAGGATTCGTATCCATATCCCTGGATAACAGTATCCCCGACTGGGAAAAAGCAAGTGAAGTTGAACAGCTTGACAAATCAGGCAATATGCTTTTGAAAGCCAGCGATGACACAACGTACAACTTTATGGGGTATGCGATAAAGGAAATACCCCGGTACATGATCATAGATAAAAACGGTGCTGTTATTAATGCGGACGCGCCAGCACCAACTGATCCTGCATTGAGACCCCTGCTACAAAGATACCTGAAGGATTTATGAGCAGGAGCCTGCGGGCGCGATAATCAAAAGGTCGAAGTAACATTTTACTTAACCTCCCGGCAATCTTATCTATCGGCATCTGCCGCATCTTAATGTTTTTAAAATGGCATTCACTTTTTACAAGCAATCGGATACCATGGATTGTGGTCCTGCGTGCCTGCGCATGATCGCAAAACATTATGGAAGAGTCATTCCGCTCGACATACTAAGAGAGAGAGCCGGCATTGGGAAGAATGGTGTGAATCTGCTCGGCATCAGCGAAGCGGCTGAGTCGATCGGAATGAATACGGCCTCTTATAAAATACCCTATAAGGTGTTGATAAAGGAGGCGGACCTACCCGCAATTCTGCATTGGGACCAGAATCACTTTGTGGTGTTATATAAGGTCAAACGAAATAAATTATATATCGCTGATCCGGGCCGCGGGCTTTTAACACTTTCAGAAAATGAATTTAAATCGCATTGGGTCAGCCAGGAGGATGATATAAAAAATGAAGGCATTGCTCTTCTGTTGGAACCTTCGGCAGCATTTTACCAGGCCAGGGAAAGTGATGCTGATGAGAAAAGCTCAGGGGTCCAGTCTTTCAATAGTATATTTCATTATCTGCGCCCTCATAAAAAACTGATCTTTCAGCTCTTTATAGGCTTAGGCATGGGAGCCTTGCTGCAACTTTTCCTTCCATTTTTGACGCAAAGTATTGTAGACACCGGGATCAATAATTCGAATATCAACTACATCTATGTTGTGGTGCTTGCACAGATCGCACTTTTCGCGGGGCGGCTGGCTGTCGAATTTGTCCGCGGCTGGATATTGCTGCACGTCAGCAGCCGGATCAATATTTCCATCCTCTCTGACTTTTTAAGCAAGTTGATGAGGTTACCCATCGCCTTTTTCGATAGCCGGCATACCGGGGATGTTCTTCAACGCATGAATGATCACAAACGGATCGAAGCCTTTCTTACCGGTACTTCCTTAAGCGCACTCTTTTCCCTTTTAAATGTCGCTATCCTTTCTATTATCCTTGCAGTATTCAACACTTCCATTTTCGTGGTCTTTGCGTGCGCAACATTGTTATATGCAGGATGGGTATTTTTATTTTTAAAAAAAAGAAGGAACCTGGATTACAAACGTTTCCATGTGGCCGCTCAGGAACAAAGCGCAACCATTCAACTCGTGCAGGGAATGCAGGAGATAAAGCTTAATGGAGTTGAACATAACATGCGATCCGGATGGGAACGGCTGCAGGTAAAATTATTCCGTCTTGGCATGACCGGCCTTTCAATTAACCAATGGCAACAAGCCGGCGCGTTCTTTATTAATGAAGGCAAGAACATACTGATCACTTTTCTTTCTGCAAAAGCCGTGATCGAACACGATATGACCCTGGGTGCCATGCTGGCTGTACAGTATATCATCGGCCAACTAAACAGCCCAATCGAACAAATGATCAGCTTTGTTCAAAGCCTGCAAAATGCCCGGATTAGTATGGCAAGGTTGAATGAGATCCATAGCCTGGATGATGAAGAACCACTGGACCTTCAACTACAGCAAGATCTACCCCAGGCATTCAAACGGCAAATAGTGGGAGGTTTGAATCAACAATCAAGCAGTAATACGCTTTTACATGGAATGAATGATCTGCCTGCCATCGGATCAGATTCCCCTGCTCCAGGTATTGCTGATGATGCCGCATTAGTATTTCGCCAAGTTAGTTTTACTTATCCCGGCGCCGGAAATGAACCTGTATTAAAAGATATAAATCTCTCTATCCCCAAAGGTAAAACCACGGCAATTGTCGGTACCAGCGGAAGCGGCAAAACAACCTTATTAAAACTGCTGTTGAAATTCTATATACCCCAAACAGGGGCGATAATGATAGGTAATACCAACCTTATATGCATGGGCGCAAAACGGTGGAGGGCTCACTGTGGCGTGGTAATGCAGGAGAGCTTCATCTTTTCAGATACAATCGCAAAAAACATTGCGGTAGGACAGGGCTATATACATAATGAGCGGCTTCGCCAGGCCGCCGAAATTGCTAATCTGCTGGAATTTATCGAATCGTTACCGTTGAAATTCAATACAAAGATTGGAGCGGAAGGCGCTGGGCTTAGTATGGGACAAAAACAACGGATACTTATCGCAAGGGCCGTATACAGAGATCCGGACTTCATTTTGTTTGACGAAGCTACCAATAGCCTTGATGCAAACAACGAAAGAACGATCATTAAGAACCTGGATACATTTTTTCAGGGACGCACAGTAATTGTTGTTGCACACCGGTTGAGCACAGTAAAAAATGCTGATCAGATAGTAGTGCTGGAAAAAGGCCGGATCGCCGAAAAAGGAACACATGAAGAACTTGTAGCAGTAAAAGGCAGATACTATCAGCTTGTACATAATCAACTTGAACTGGGTTCGTAAAAGAAAACTTATGCCTGATCAAAAAACCAGCACTTTACGGAATGGCGAGACAGAAATGCTCACCGAAGAAGGGCAGGACCTGCTCGGTTACAGACCAAACTGGATGATACGAAAGGGAAACGTCATTTTATTGTTGGTCTTGCTGATGCTGTTATTGCTTTCCTGGTTCATTCGTTATCCTGACGTGGTGAAAACATCGGCGCGCCTCATGGCGACCAATCCACCGAAACAAATCACGGCCAGGGTGTCAGGTTCACTTACAGAATTACTGGTAAACAATGGTGACCAGGTAAAGAAAGGTCAGTATTTAGGATACCTGCACAGTACTGCTTCATATAGCGAGATCATCCAGCTTTCAGATTGGATATCTTCCGCTATCATCCGTGGAGACACGAGTGGAGTGGAGAACATCGTTGGTAAGCAGCTACCGATTTTTCAAAATCTTGGAGAACTTCAGGTTGCATATCAGGAATTTCAGAACCGGTTCGAAATATGCAGGCAGTTCTTCAGTAACGGATATTTCCCTCAGAAAAAACAGGCATTTGAAAAGGAATTGCAATACCTGAATTCCATCCGGGAAACGACAAGACAAAGACAAAACCTAGAATCCGAGCAAAGAGAGATGCGGAATAATGAGTTTAAAGTTTATGAGAAGCTGGCAAGGGACAAAGTGATCGCCCCTCTCGAGCTGAATCAGTATAAAAGCCGTTTATTGGGAAGCGATCAGACGTTGAGTCAACTCAATGCTCAGATCACGGCAAATGATATCAGCCTGCACAATAAGCGCTCTGAGATACTGGACCTTGATAAGCAGATACTTGATCTGCAGCAACAGTTCAGATCGGCCTTGCTTCAACTGAAAAGCGCAACCGAGGCATGGATCAATACCTACACTTTATCGGCTCCGGAATCCGGCACAGTGTTGTTTGCGACCACTATTACCGTCAACCAGGTTTTTACAAGCGGGCAGACAGTATTTTTTTTGCAACCCGATACATCGGCCTATTATATTGAAATGATGGCGGGCCAGAATGGCTTTGGAAAACTGAAGAAGGGCCAGAACGTGATTATTAAGGTGAATGGCTTTCCAAGTACTGAATATGGCTTTTTGCGGGGAGAGGTTAATTTTTTGTCGGATCTACCTTCGGCGTCTGATAGTTTTCTGGTGAAGGCAGCGTTAACTAATGGATTGGTGACCAATTATGATAAATCGATTTTCTTTAAGAATAATCTATCCGGTGAAGCGGAGATTATTACGAATAATAGAAGGTTGACAGAACGATTTTTTTCTGTTTTGAGGGGAGCGGTGAGGAAATGAGTGGGAAATCAGTATAAGATCAGCCGCTTAAGATCAAAGGTCGCCATGATCCGAAAACACAAAAACCGGCGGGGTGGAGAGCACTAAAATTTGACGTCAAGGATGTTTTGTGACAACATATTCACGAGTGGCGGAAATTTGTATAGCAAAGGGTTATCGAAACAAAGTTAATTACCGCTTAATGGCTTTGCCTATGCTTTCTTCTTCCTGAAAGCATTCGGCGCCTGTCCTGTTTTATTCTTGAACACCGTAGAAAAATAAGATGCCGAAGAAAACCCGGTTTGAAAAGCCACATCACTGATGTTGAGATCATCATGCTGTATCAGGTATTTAGCTTTTTGAATGCGGGCATTAAGTATATACTCATTGATGCTGACGTCAAGTAGCACTTTGACTTTCCGGTACAGCTGCATCTTACTCAAGTGCATGGCTTTGCAAATGTCTTCCACCGAAAATGAGTCATTGCCGAGGTTACTTTCCACGATAGCGGTAAATTCAGCAAGGAATTGCCTGTCGCTCTTCTTCCCGCTGTTACCTTTTATGGCGAGTGGTATCTCCATGGTCAGATGGTCCTTCAGTACAGCCCTGCTTTGCAGAAGATTTGAAATTGTATGCTGCAGCAGTGAAAGATTGAATGGTTTGGTGATGTAGGCATCTGCTTTTGATTTTAATCCTTCTATTTGCTGTTCTACGGAAGTTTTTGCGGTAAGTAAGATGATAGGGATATGGGCCGTTCTGATATCTTTTTTTAAATGCTCCGTAAATGTAATACCGTCTTTCCCGGGCATCATTACATCGCTGATCACCAGGTCAGGATTATGATCAAAAACCTGTTGCAACCCGCTAACACCATCTTCTGCCTCCATAACAAAGTAGTGGGATGTAAGCTGTTCTTTCAAAAAGCCGCGCAGCTCTGCATTATCATCGACTACTAATATGGTAGCTGTTTGCTGACCAGGCATGGCTGCTGCGCCTCCTGCTGCCGGCAGTTCATTATCGTCGATATTATCCGGCCAGGACTCTTCTTTCTGCATTGACCTGCCATCTATGTTCCCGGTTGACAGTTCGTTCTCTGAAAAATGTTCTTTCCCTAATGGCAGGAGGATCGTGAAACTTGTTCCTTTATCTTTCCTGCTATTCACGTGAATACTTCCATGATGAAGGTCAACCAATTCCTTTGTCAATGCCAGTCCAAGTCCAGACCCACTGTACCGGCTATCTCTTCCCTGGAAAAAAGGTTCGAAAATTTGCCCCAGTTCCTGTTCGCTCATTCCCGTTCCATTATCTTCAACACGTATGACCGCATTATTGGTGGCTGATTCTTTTTGGATGATCACTGTTATGGAACCACCATCGTCGGTAAACTTAAATGCATTGGAAAGCAGGTTGTTCAGAACCTTATCAAATAGTGATTCGTCTATCCATACACTTAATATGCGTTCTGTTGTAAGCAACCGGCAGTCAATATTTCTTTTATGGGCAAGGCTTTGGAAGTTTTGTAAAATATCATTGACATAAAGTACCAGATCGGTTTCTGCTGCCCTGATCTGCATTTTTTTAAACTCGATCTTCCTGAAATCGATCAATTCATTGACCAGGCGTAGCAGGCGGTAAGCATTTTTTTCGATCAAAGCCAGTGGGTGGCGGGTCGTGGATGGAAGTTTCTGGTTTTGCCGCAACTCTTCAACCGGCGCCAATATCAGGCATAATGGGGTCCTGAATTCATGTGAGATATTGGTAAAAAAATTAAGCTTTGCTTCATGAGCGGCATTGGCTTTTTCCGACATTTCGATCAGCTCTTCTGTTTTACGCTGCACTTCCGCATTCCGCAGCAGCAGTTGCCTGTTGATACGCCTGTTGAGCAAGCGGGAATAAAAAAGCAATCCGGCAAAACAAATGGCCAGCAATAAAACACTTCCTAATATATAAATATAGGTGCGTTGGTTATTATAAATACGTTTTTGCTCCAGCAACATTCCCTGCTGTTGTTTAATGTCGCTTTGCTGACTGATGATCTTGTCTGTTTGCAAACTCATCATACGCACATTTGCGGAATCAACTACCAGCGTATTTAAAATGGTTTCCTTATTTACCGGCTGATTATTTAATATCCGGACAGCATTGCGGATAGATTCAGCACCGCCGGTAGGATAAAGCATAGAGGCCGTTAATATCCTTGATCCCACCATTTCCATACCTGCACCTTTCCCGGGTAATGCGTCAACCCCGATGATCTTTATATTTTTTCTACCCAATGAATCGCATACTTCATGAGCGCCTAATGCCATCACATCGTTATGTGCAAAGATCAGGTCGGCCGAATCCAGTTTATCTTCAATGGGGGCGAGTGATTTTTTGGCTATAGCTTTTGTCCAGGCACCATTTACCCTGTCGGTGATCTGGATACCGGGGAATTGGCTTATGGCTTCAACAAACCCACGGTTGCGTTCAGTGGCCGGGGAGGAAGTGGGCAGCCCGGTGATCTCTATGACCCTGCCTTTGCCATTGAGTAAATGACCTGTATACTCCCCTGCCATTTTGCCCAGTTCATAATTATTGGCGCCTATATAATTATTATACATCGTGGAAGCGATCTTGCGGTCTACTACGATCACGCGTATGCCTTTATCAAAAGCTTCTTCAACTATTGGAGTTAGTGGCTGGGCTTCATTGGGTGAAATGATCAGGAGGTCGATATCTTCATCGATCAGCTCTTTTACCTGCTGCACCTGCAGCCGGCTGTCGTCCTGGGCTTCTTTATAAAGGAGTGTTATTCCCGGATGAAAAGCAAGTTCCCTCCGCATTTCCTCTATCATGGAACGCCGCCAGGCATCGGTTTCCCCGCATTGGGAAAACCCGATCTTAAATTGTTCTTCGTCTTTATGAATACCGCAACCAGCTGCCAGCAACAGGGCAGCCGTGAGAAAAATACCGGCACAAAACCGGAGTTCAAGGCAAAAAGCAGTTAGCAATCGTTTCAATTCTTTGAGAATTTTAGCAACACCAATGTAATTATTCTACAACAAACTGATATAAAAATTAAATAACTGCAGAATTCAATGATCATCTTTATTTCATAAGTCATTAAAAACCAAATCAATGATCGAATTCTGAAAAATGAAACAATTTTTAAAGTCTTTGATCTGAAATCAAAGCAGATCTGGGTGACCCAAATGCGATATTCATGGAAATTGCTTTTGCCACATGAATAAGAAATTAGTTTTCTGGAGCATTGTTGTTGCCCTTGGCGGATTACTCTTCGGAATGGATGTAGCTGTAATATCAGGAGCAGAACAGGAAATACAGCATTTATGGTCTCTTAGTGATGTAGTGCACGGCCAGGCTATCGCATCGGCACTGTATGGTACTATTATCGGTGCTTTGTTTGCCGGCATCCCAGCCGAAAGATATGGCCGCAAAAAATCACTGGTCTGGATCGGCATACTCTTCCTGATCTCAGCAATTGGATCAGCGATGGCCCCTGAGGTAATATCTTTTATGGCATTCCGCTTTCTTGGCGGCCTGGGCGTAGGTGCTTCTTCTGTGGTAGCCCCCATGTTCATCTCAGAAATTGCGCCAGCCAAAAGCCGCGGTAAGCTGGTAGCCGCTTTTCAGTTCAATATCGTATTCGGTATCCTGCTGGCTTATTTTTCCAATTACTTGTTGAGCGGAATGGGTGAAGATGCCTGGCGATGGATGTTGGGCATCCTGACCATACCCGCCGTATTATTTACCGTGCTGATGGCTTTTGTTCCCGAAAGCCCGCGCTGGTTGATGGTACACAAAAATGATTACACACAGGCGCGGAAAATACTGGCAGTTTCCGATCCCGAAGGTGTGGACGAAGCTATTGCAGCGATTCACCGGAACATTGATGAAGAAAAACAAAAAGCCGGCCTCTCTACTTTTCTTAATAAGCGGTATACTAAATCCATCGTCCTGGCTATTCTCATTGCGTTCTTCAACCAGATGTCTGGTATCAATGCCATCATCTATTTTGCTCCCCGTGTGTTTGAACTGGCAGGCATTGGCAAGAGCGCCGCTTTTTTACAAAGTGCAGGCATAGGGCTCGTAAATCTTGTATTTACTATGCTGGGCTTATACCTGATCGATCGGTTGGGCCGTAAAAAATTAATGCTCATTGGCAGCATTGGTTATATTATCTCTCTCGGTTGTGTGGCTGCAGCATTTTATTTTCAGTATCTCGGTGGCATGGTTGTGCCTGTATTGCTTTTCATTTTTATTGCGGCACATGCAATCGGGCAGGGCGCTGTGATATGGGTGTTCATTTCAGAGATCTTTCCAAACCAGGTGCGGTCTTATGGCCAATCACTGGGCAGTTCCGTTCACTGGATCATGGCTGCGATCATCACCAGTATATTCCCTTTCTTTGCCAACCACCCGCAGATAGGCCCTGCCAAAATTTTCCTGTTCTTTATGCTGATGATGGTGCTGCAGTTGCTCTGGGTACTATTCAGAATGCCGGAGACCAAGGGTGTGGCACTGGAACAGGTTGAAGCGCAACTCTCTTCGAAACGGCCCGGAAAAGGAAAAAAGGAATCCATTCAAACCAGTTAATGACCTCAAACAGATTGCTATGTCAAATTCTATTCACAATAATGTTGTGTGCTTTGGTGAGATACTCTGGGATATTTTGCCAACAGAAGCATTGCCGGGCGGTGCGCCAATGAATGTAGCGTATCATCTCCATCAACTGGGAGAAAAGCCCGCCCTGCTGACCCGCATTGGTATTGATGAAAGGGGCAGGGAGTTGCTGAATATCCTGCAGGGCAAGCAGATAGATACCAGCCATGTACAATTGGATTATGACAGGCCAACAGGCATCGTGCACGCTACAGCTAATGCGCAAGGCGAAATGAAATATGAGATCGTATCACCAGCTGCATGGGATTACATAGTAGCAGATGAAGCTTCGGTTGACCTGGTGAAGCAGGCACAGTATTTCATTTTTGGCAGCCTCATCACCCGTGAAAAGACTTCCAGGGAAGCGCTGTTAAGCCTGCTGGAAGCAGCACAAACCAAAGTGCTTGATATCAATCTGCGTCCCCCACACTACAGCAGGCTGATCGTGGAAGAGCTGTTGACAAAAGCGGATATTGTAAAGATGAACATTGCCGAGCTGGAATTGATCACCGGGTGGTTCGCTGAATACAACAGCACAGAAGAGCGGATGGAATTGCTGCAGGAGCGGTTCAATGTTCCCATACTCATCGTTACAATGGGAGAAGAAGGTGCTGTTATCAATTATAAAGGAAAATGGTATCGCCATCATGGCTATAAAGTAGTTGTTGCTGATACTATCGGAAGCGGCGATTCTTTTTTAGCTGCTTTTCTTTCCCGGATCATTGCGGGCGAGCTGCCGGATGCAGCATTGAATTTTGCCAGCGGGCTGGGGGCCCTGGTGGCTTCGCGTAAAGGGGCGTGGCCCGACTATCATGTAGAAGAAATCTATCAACTTATAAAATCAGGTTCTTCCGGTATACAGGTTCATTCTTAAATCAAGCAAATGATTGCTATTAGTTCATCAAAGTTTTAAAACTAGCTGTTATGAAAAAAATCTTCTTCTCGCTAATCTTCTCTATGCTGGCTTCTTTTCTGTATGCACAGCAGAAGATAAACGGGACAGTGACAGGCAAAGCTGATAAAGCTCCGCTTGCTGGTGTTTCTGTTCAGTCTAAACAGAAAATAACTTTAACCGATAATGCAGGAAAATTCTCCATTGAGGCTTCTGTTGGAGATATACTAACATTCTCCTATACTGGGATGCAAACGGTGACTGTCAACGTTACGGGTGCTGCCCAGGCAATGGATATAGTGATGGAGCCAAATGTAAAGGAGGAAGATGCGGTAGTGGTAACGGGCTACACCACCCAACGGAAATCTGATCTGACAGGCTCCATAGAAGTGGTCAATATGGCTTCCACCAAAGATCTTTCTTCCGGAAGCACTTTGCAAAACATCCAGGGAAGGGTCCCCGGCTTGTATATAACATCGGATGGATCGCCCAGCGGTGCAGCCCGGTCAACATTGATCCGCGGGGTCAATACATTGGGCAATACCAACCCGCTGTATGTTATAGACGGAGTGCCGACAACTGATCCTAATATTTTTCAGTTCATGGATCCCAATACAGTTGAGTCGGTGCAGGTGTTAAAGGACGCTTCCGCTTCATCCATTTATGGTTCCAGGGCGTCTAACGGCGTTATCATTGTAACAACAAGACAGGGAAAGAACAATGTGAGTGTAACGGTTAATTCGAGTATCTCCGTTGCATCATACAACAGGCCTCTTTCTATGATGAACACAGAGCAGTTTGGCGCTACCTTATGGCAGGCATCAGTTAACGGAGGTTCGCCGACTTCTGCTCACAGTGCGTTATATTCATTTGAAGAGCATACCGATAACGGTGTGAGGATACTGGATAAAGTTATTCCTGTCCAGTTCATTAATGGAGATCCCAATATTCCTTCAGCCAATACCGACTGGCAGAAAGAAGTATTCAAAAGAGCACTTATCTCTCAAACCAATGTAACACTCGCATCGGGTGGCCCCAGGAGCTCATCTTTGATCAGCCTTGGTTATTATTCCAATACAGGTCTGGTACTGAACAACGATTACCGGCGGTTTAGTGCCCGGATCAATAATTCATTCAACCTTTTTAATAATAAGGTTAAAGTGGGAGAGAACTTCCAGATCCTGAAATCACGTGAACGGCCAATGGGCAATGACCAGGGTGCTACAGCAGACTGGAATGCAGACGGAACAGCCAGGGCCGGACAATTGGGGACCAATACACCACTGGCTTTAACCAGGGTTATCCTTCCCATTCTGCCAGTACGGAAACTGGATGGCAGTTTTGCCGGCCCTATCGGTGCAGGATTTACCGATCGCATGAACCCTGTTTTCCTGGCAGATCTGGACAGGGATGATGTAAATAATGACCTGCAGACCTTTGGTAATATCTATGTAGAGGTAACACCGGTGCGCAACCTGGTACTGCGAACAAATTTCGGTTTGGATTATACAGAGAACTATGATGAAAATATCGAGCGTACATTCCGCCACGGCTTCATTACACGTCTTATCAATAGCTACTCAGTGGCACAGCGTCACCGTTTGAACTGGACATGGTCCAATACAGCAAACTATTCCTATACAGTAGGGAAATCACAATTCAATATCCTGGCAGGTATGGAAGCGATCAAAAACTCCACGCAGATCGTTCAAACCATCAAGCGGGGTTTTGCCATTGAAGACAGGGAATACTTCCAGTTGAGCGCAGGTACAGGTGTGGCAACCAATAAAGGGTTTTTCACCGGCAATCAACTGCTCTCTTATTTTGGAAAAATAAATTATTCATTCAGTAATAAATACCTGGTATCGGGAACGCTCCGCTACGATGGTTCTTCCCGGTTTGGCGAAAACTACAGGTATGGTCTCTTTCCTGCAGCATCCGTGGGTTGGGTGCTGAGCAGGGAAGAGTTTATGAAAAAGATGGCGCCAACACTTTCCAACCTGAAACTGCGCGTAGCAGCTGGTAAGGTAGGTAACCAGGAAATTGGCGACTACTCCCGCTTTCAACAGTATCTGACCAATTATGGTACAGTGAATGGTAACCAGGCCACCGGATCTGCTTATGATATTGGCGGTGCCAATACAGGCAATCTTCCTTCCGGATGGGTTGCTGTGAGAACAGCGAATCCTGATTTAAAATGGGAAGCGACCAGTGAGATCAATGTAGGTGTTGATTTTGGTTTCCTGAATCAAAGGCTCACAGGTTCCTTTGATTACTTTACCCGTGAAACCAAAGACATACTGGTAACGCCTCCTACTCCGGGTGCATTGGGAGAAGGTGCTGTAAAAACAGTGAATGGCGCAACGATGACCAATAAGGGATTTGAACTTAACCTGGGATACCGCGGCGGGTCTGGCGACTTTACTTATTCAATAGATGCCAACGCATCCAGGTTCAGCGATAAAATAACTTATTTGCCCTCTTCTGTAGTAAGATCGTATGTAGGTAACGTTGAAAAAACCATTCTTGGTCATTCACGCACTTCATTTTTTGGATATGTGACAGATGGAATATTCCAGTCGCAGGAAGAAGTGAACAAAGCAGCAACTCAGCCGGGAAAAGGAGTAGGAAGGATAAGATACAAGGACCTTAATGGAGATGGCGTGATCGATGCATTGGACCAGGACTGGCTGGGTACTGAACTTCCAGGCTTTACTTATGGCATCAATGTGCAATTGAATTACAAAAGATTCGGGCTGGCTATTTTTATGCGTGGCGTTTCAAATATTACTGTTAACGATGCATCTAAAACGTTTACCGACTTTTTGGGTACTAACATCGGCTCCAACAAAGGAACAAGATTGCTGGATGCCTGGACACCTCAGAATACAAATACGACCATCCCGGCTGCATCGCTGGTAAATGCAAATTCTGAAACAAGGCTTTCTGACTATTTCCTTGTTCATGGCGATTACTTTAAAGTGCAAACCATCCAATTGAATTATGCATTGCCTAACAATGTCATTTCTAAAGCAGGACTTACATCCATGCGGGTGTTCGGGATAGTAGACAATGCTATTCTGCTGTTTAAAAAATCAGGGAATAAAGCCTTCACCGGAACCGATCCTGAAACACCCGGTTCTGTTTTCCCAAGGCCCGTGCGATTTACAATAGGAATAGATGCCAGATTTTAATTTTTAAATTAACTCATTATGAAACGTAATACTTTAATTCCCGCGCTGCTTATATGCCTGATGGCAATCTCCACCACTTCCTGCAAGAAGTCTTTCCTCGATGCAAAAGTACCCGGTGTGGCATCCGGCGAGCAGTTGAATAATGTCACTAATACCGAAGCCCTGGTGATCGCTGCTTATGCAGGCCTGGGAAATGGTTACTGGAATGCATCCTGGACAAGTGATTATGTATGGGGCAGCATCCGGTCAGACGATGCATATAAGGGAGGTTCTTCTGTTTCTGACCAGGGCCAGTTGAATGACCTGGAGCAGTATAACCTTGTTACGGCGGCAGTGGGCGGATTCCAGAACAATACATGGATAGGCGTTTACAATAATATTTCACGGATCAACCTGGCATTGCGGCAACTGGATAATATTACCGATGCAGATTACATTGTATCAGGAGTCACCAATGCAAAGAAAGTAAGGCAGGCAGAGATGCGCTTCCTCCGCGGCCACTTTATGTTTGTTTTAAAAAGACTGTTCAATTATCCTGTATGGATTGAACATACAGCCACCCAGGAAGAGATCAGGACAACATCCAACCGGCAATTTACCAGCGATCAACTGTGGGATAAGATCGCTGAAGATTTTCAATTTGCTATCGACAACCTTCCTCCCACACAACCCCAGGTGGGAAGGGCCAATAAATGGGCCGCAACAGCATACCTCGCTAAAGTGCGGCTGTATCAGGCATATAAGCAGGACGAAAATCATAACGTTGTCAGCATCACTCCTGAAAGGCTCCAGGAAGTAGTGACTTTAACAGATGCAGTTATCAACTCCGGTAAATACAGTCTGGTAGATATTTATGGAAAGAAGTGGACATATGGTTATGAAAATAACAGTGAGTCAATATTTGCTGTGCAATATTCTTTTGATGACGGCACCACTTTTGGCAGAATAGATTTGGAACATGGGCTCAACTATAATATGGCACCTGAATATGGTTGCTGCTCATTTCACCCGGCGAGTCAAAACCTTGTAAATGCATTTAAGACAGATATGGTTACCGGCCTTCCGAAGTTTGAAACTTTCAACAACACGGAAATGAAAAACCCTGCCGATTTTGAATCGCCGGTTAATACGGTTGATCCACGGCTTGATCACACCGTAGGTGTCATATCCCATCCTTTCAAATATGATGTTGGCTTTGTGGCTCAACCTTCCTGGGCAAGATCTCCGGCAGTGTATGGCAGCTTCCTGACAATGAAAGAAATTCAATTGCCCAGCACCAATGCGATCAGGAAAGCCGGAGCTTTCTTTGGTACTGCGCAGAACTGGGACATCTTGCAATATAATGACGTGTTGCTGATGAAAGCAGAAGCGCTTATAGAGTTGGGGCAACAGGAGCTGGCCCGTCCTTTAATTAACCAGATCCGTGAAAGAGCAGAAGCTTCCGAAGCCTGGACCACTTATCCTGCCGGACATCCCAAAGCAGGGCAAGGATTTTCCAGCTACAAGATAGCCCAGTATGATGGAGTCAATCTTCCCTGGACAAAAGAAAATGCCCGCAAAGCGCTTCAGTGGGAAAGAAGACTGGAATTTGCCATGGAAAGCCCCCGTTTCTTTGATCTTGTGCGCTGGGGCATAGCAGCTGAAACCATCAACGCTTACCTGGCAGTAGAAAAAACAAGACGGAACCATTTGAGCAGTGCCGTTTTCACTAAAGGCAGAGACGAGTACCTGCCTATACCACAGGCGCAGATAGACCTGGTAGATGGCCTTTACACACAGAATCCAAAATATTAATCCCGAAACAGAACCAATATGAAACGTCATCAGCAAATGACAGGAAAAATATTCAGCGTGGCCGGCTTGTTTATGCTACTGACTTATGGAAATAATTTACAAGCACAGGCAGACCAACCGCCCTATATTTCTCCTGTACCGAAATACAGTTTCCCCAATACACTTACTGAGCAAGTAACTGAACTTAAAAACAATCCGCTCATGAAGCGGTTTGCAGCATCGCGCAAAAAACAGGCAAGCGATCCTTACCGTCCTTTCTATCATTTTGTAAGCCCTGAAAGTACCATGAATGATCCCAATGGTCTGAGCTATTGGCAGGGCAACTGGCATTTATTTTACCAGGCATATCCTCCGGAAGATAAACGGCAGCATTGGGGCCATGCAATAAGCAAGGACCTGGTGCATTGGGAAGATCTGCCTTATGCCATATATCCAAGCCCTGAGCGTGCTGTTTTTTCCGGCAGTGTATACGTGGAAGATGGCCGTGCCATAGCTATGTATCATGGCACTGAAGTAGGGAATATGGTGGCAACATCCAGCGATCCATTGTTATTGAATTGGGAGAAGGTAACAGGGAATGCAGTTATTCCACTGCGCAGCAAAACAGGTTTTCCCCTTCCATATAGTGTATTTGATCCTTCTATATGGAAATCGAATGGTGTGTATTATTCACTGTCTGCAGGAAAGGCACCGAAAGGGCCCGGAGGACGGCAGATACCAGTAGGATATTTGTTCCGCTCCAAAGACCTGGCTAATTGGGAATACATGCATGAGTTTGTAGAGAACGATCGCTTTACGCTGATAGGCGACGACTATGCATGCCCTTACTTTTGGCCAATAGGAAATCGCTATATCATGCCTTTCTTTAGTCATATGAGTGGCGGGCAGTATCTATTGGGAGATTATGATACACTGCGCAACAAATTTGTGGTCACCCATGGAGGAAAATTCAATTTTGGACCGGCAAGCCCCTCAGGCGTGCATGCTCCCTCTGCTGTTTCGGATGGTAAAGGAGGCGTGATCATCATATTTAATATGAACCCGGGAAAACCTACCGGCGAATGGAACCAGATAATGACGCTTCCCAGAAGATTGACATTGGCTGGGAGTGATGAGATTTTACAGGAACCGGCTGGTGATATTGAGTCGCTAAGATATGCCCGCCAGGAGGTGAAGCCCATGACGCTTCCGGCCAATAAAGAAGTTGTGCTGAAGAATATCAAAGGCAATGCGATGGAACTTAACCTGGAGATCGATCCTGGAAAAACGCCGGTGCTTGAACTGAACGTATTGCGATCAGAAAATAAAGAAGAATACACTCGTATCGTATTTATGAAAGACAGAGGCATGGGTCCTGGCCGGAACTACCGGTATGGTGAGATCGCTCCACTCAGAACGGAGCAACCCAATCAGCCACAGGCTCCGCCAGCTTCCAATCCCCCGGTAAGAGAAGATCTCATTATCCTGGAAACAGCCAATTCATCGCAACACCCGGACGTAAACCCGCGTGCGCCTGAAACAGCCTCATTTATGATGAAGGAAGGGGAGACCTTAAAACTCAGGGTTTTCATTGATAAAAGTGTAGTGGAAGTTTTTGTAAATGGTAAGCAGTGTGTTGCTGCCCGTGTGTATCCGAGCCGTAAAGATGCTGTGGGCGTTTCCCTGCTGTCTCATGGTCAGAGCAGCGAGTTGAAATTGTTTGAAGCATGGCAAATGAAAAATATTTATGAATGATCAATAGGTAGTGATGAAAAGAAGATCTCTGTTAATAGGCGTTTTATTTCTTTCCCTTCCGGTAATGGTCTTAAAACCTGGTGTGCTGCACGCACAGTCTGAGAGACCGGATTATACATCAAAGGTTCCCCAGTTCACTTTCCCGCGCACACTGGAAGAACAGGAAGCGGCATTGAAGACGAATCCTTTGATGATGCGGCTTAATGAAGCGCGTAAAAAATTATCAACAGATAAATTCCGCCCGGTATATCATTATGTGAACCCGGAGGGCCGGCTGAATGATCCTAATGGGCTTTGTTACTGGCAGGGCAACTGGCATTTGTTTTACCAGGCTTATCCGCCTGAAGATCCGCGGCAACATTGGGGTCACGCTATCAGCAAAGATCTTGTTCACTGGAAAGATTTACCCTATGCTATTTATCCAAACCCGGAAAAACAGGTGTATTCTGGTTCCACGCTCGTAGAGCAAAACAGGGTGATTGCCATGTATCATGGAACAGGGGTTGGAAATATGGTAGCTGTGTCTGGTGATCCCCTGTTGTTGAATTGGGAGAAGGTTGCGGGAAAAGCAGTGATACCTTCAACAAGTACAACTGGCTTCCCGCTTCCTTATAGCATCTTTGATCCTTCCATTTGGAAAAAGGATAGTATCTATTATGCCCTTTCAGCAGGAAGGGTTCCGGAAGGACCGGGAGGTAGGCCAGTGAGAGCTGATTATTTATTCCGCTCGAAAGACCTGGTGAATTGGGAATACCTGCATGAGTTTGTGCAGGGCGACCGCTTCACCCAGATCGGCGATGATGGGGCCTGCCCTTATTTCTGGCCGATAGGCAACCGTTACATCATGAATTTTTTCAGTCACATGAGTGGTGGGCAATACCTGTTGGGAGATTATGATAAACAACATGACAAGTTCATTGTGACTTCCGGAGGAAAATATAATCATGGTGCTGTAAGTCCTGCTGGCGTGCACGCACCTTCTGCAACGCCTGATGGTAAAGGTGGGGTGATCATTGTTTTCAATATGAACCAGGGACGTCCCACAGAAGGCTGGAATCAGATCATGAGCCTGCCGCGAAGGCTTACCTTGCTTTCTGCAGATGAATTAGGCCAGGAACCGGCCGGTGATATGGCGTCGCTTCGCTACGATGCCACACAGGTTGATGCTATGAAACTATCAGCAGGTAAAGAGATCGTCTTGAAACAAGTAAAGGGCAATGCTCTTGAGATAGAGGCGGAGATCGATCTTCAAACTGCGCAGATGGTGGAACTGAATGTGCTGCGTTCTCCCGGTAAGCAGGAATACACACGGATCATGTTTTATAAAGAAAAAGGGTTTTCCCAGGGCCTGGAATATAAAGCAGCACCTGGCACAGCATCGATGCCGCAGGACCTCATCCGCTTGTTTACAGGTGATACTTCATCAATTTCTGTTCCTGTAGCAGCCAGGCAGCGGGCAAGTCTTATTTCGATTGAAACATCCAATTCATCCATCCTCCCTGATGTAATGATGCGACCGCCTGAAACTGCCCCGGTTAAATTATTGCCGGGCGAAACTGTTAAGCTCCGTGTTTTCATAGATAAAAGCGTGGTGGAGGTTTTTGTGAACGGTAAACAATGTGTGGCAGTCCGCGTATACCCTGGAAGGGATGACAGCAATGGAGTTTCCATCAAATCAATGGGCGGTGATGCTGAACTGAGATCACTTACTGCCTGGAAAATGAAAAGCATTTATAATGACTAGCAACTTATTTTTCATTCTTAAAAGGGTAAAAATGAAAGCAACCTTTTTGTTCTTGCCGTTGGCTGTGCTATCTCTTTCTTCAAAGAATGTTTTAGCACAAGACAGTTTACGCAGTATCAAAATCCAAAAAGGCCAGGTATATCTGAACCTGCCTGTCAGTGAATCAAACCCTTTAACAAAGACAAGTATCAAATATGAAGGGAAATTGCTGGATCAGTTTACCCTGAAACTGACCAGTGGAAAACCGGATTACTGGGTGTTTTTTGATGTATCTCCTTACCAGGGAAAGACCTTGACAGTGGAGATATCGAATGTGCATATACCCATAGCAGGAGCATTTACCAACATTACGCAGGGCAGTAACAGGAACACGACAATGACACCGGAAGAAAGGGCAAAAGCTTTGCAAATAATTTTTGCAGGTGACCGGTTTCCCGGGCAGGACAGTGTGTACAGGGAACTAAAACGCCCACAGGTGCATTATTCTGCACAGAGGGGATGGATCAATGATCCCAACGGCCTGATCTATTATAATAACGAATACCATCTGTTTTATCAGCATAACCCTTATGGGTGGGCCTGGGGCAATATGCATTGGGGGCATGCTACCAGCAAAGACCTGGTACACTGGAAGGAGTTGCCTGAAGCGATCTATCCTTTTGGAGAAAGGGATGCTGCTTTTTCAGGATCAGCCATTGTAGATCCAATGAATACGTCAGGCTTTAGAAAAAATGGAATAGATCCACTTATTGCGGTTTATACAAGCACAGGCCGGGGTGAGTGTCTTAAACTCAGCTATGATAATGGAAAAACGTTTACTGAGTATGATGGCAATCCCATTTTAAAACACCAGGGACGTGATCCCAAAGTGTTTTGGTATGAGCCAGGAAAGCATTGGGTGATGGTGGTATGGGATTTTGGAAGAACAAAGTTGATGTCGACCCGTGATACAGTTATCATCAATCAGCATGTTATTTATACTTCCCCTGATCTGAAAAACTGGATTTATCAATCCGGTGTGGATGGCTTCTTTGAATGTCCTGAATTGTTTGAGCTTCCGGTAGAAGGCCAGCCTGGCCAAAAAAAATGGGTGATGTATGATGCCACAGGAAGGTACCTGCTGGGTGATTTTGATGGCAAGAAATTTTCCGTCACCCAGCAGATGAGGCAATATGATTTTGGCGGCGGTTATTTTTATGCTTCTCAAACCTATAATAACACACCTGATCACCGTCGTGTTCAGGTAGGCTGGGGGCGTGGTATTATACAGACAGACATGCCTTTTAACCAGGCCATGCTTTTCCCCACAGAATTAAGATTGAAGGAATCATTTGACGGCATCAGGCTTTGCCCCGAACCTATCAAAGAGATAACATCGCTTCATAAGAACAGCCAGGTGTTGTCAGGAAAAATGCTTCGGGTTAATGCCGGGGTATCCGTGCCTGTAAGTGGAGAGCCTTTGCATGTAAAGGCTGTTTTTGAAAAAGGGGATGCCAGGGAGTTCGGATTGAATGTACTGGGGTATGAATTGTCGTATAATAGCCTGCTGGGCGAGTTTTCAACAATACAAGGCGAGAAGAGTATTAAAACGAACTATGTAAACCCCGGTTCTGAGGAATTCATCATCGAAGCCATTGTAGATAAAAATATACTGGAAGTGTTTGTGAATGGCGGTGAGTTGTATTACGCTATGCCGTTCAATGGAGATAAAAGTAAAGTGGTAGAGGTATTTATCAAAGGGCGTGGCAATAGCAGTAAAGCATTGCTGAAAAAGCTGGAAGTGCATGAACTGAACTCTATCTGGAAAGAATAAGCAAAACATATGCTACGTTGGTTTTTAATATGGATGTTTGTTGTGGTAACGGGGGCGGCTGCCTTTGCACAAAAAGGCAAGCTGCCTCCTTTCAGAATGGTACAGGAGAATGGAGTAGTTTTTAAGGCAGAACAGCTTCCGGTTGGCAAGCCAATACTACTGGTTTATTTTTCCCCTGACTGTGATCATTGTGCTGTTTTGGCCAAACAACTTTTTAAGCAAGGCAACCCGTTTAAAAAAGCCTCGATTGCGATGGTTACTTTTTTACCATTGGATAAAGTTGCACAGTTTAACCATAAGTATGCTACCAGCACCTTTAAAAATGTGTTTGTTGGAACGGAGGGAAGCTCCTTTTTTCTGCGTAAGTATTTTGGGATTATGGATATGCCTTTTGTTGCGTTGTATGATAAGGATGGGAACCTTTTGCAAAAGTATGAAAGGGATATTCCGTTTGATAGTCTTTCCTTTAGGTTAAGGCAATTATAAACGGCTTCCGCGCATAGCGACTTCCGGAGTATGATCAGTATTGCCTGTCGTTTTTACAGTTTTTTCTTTTCAAGAGAAACACTGGTAAGGGAACGGAGAAAGTTTTCAATATCCTGCTTATCCTGTTCCGATAAATTCAGCGGCTTTGCCAGCAAGGTATCCCTGTTCACAGGATCTCCCACCACTTTGTCGGGCTGATCATAATAATCAATCACTTCACGCAATGTTTTAAACATGCCATTGTGCATATAGGGAGCTGTTAAGGCAATATTCCTTAATGGGCCGATTTTGAACATGCCTAAGTCTGCCGTGTTTTTGGTAAGGGCAGCCCGGCCACTGTCGTTTAAATTTTTTCCGTTGAACAAGCCGATATTCCTGAATTCGGTATTGCTGAAATCCGTTCCAAAATGACATTTAACACATTTTGCATCGCCGTTGAACAATTCAAAACCCCTTTTAACCGATTCGCTTACGGCAGATTCACTGTCGTTCGTCTTCCACTCATCAAATGGAGAATCGCTTGTTTCCATAGAATGCTGAAACGCCGCTAATGCTTTACCCAGGGTTTTTACCGAAGGTTTTTCACCGAATATTTGTTGGAACGCTGTATTATAGAATTCGTTTTTTGTCAAACGTTCTATGGCGCTGTCTATCGGCAAATTCATTTCTAAAGGGTTAGTGATAGGGAACATGGCCTGTGCTTCAAGTGTTGTGGCCCTCCCATCCCAGAAAAAGAAAGCAGCGGAATTCAAATTCATTGCCGATGGTGTATTACGCACACCCATTCTGCCAAATACTCCCGGACTTACAGCACTGGTATCGGCAAATGCAAATTCCGGTTTATGACAACTGGCGCAACTGATCTTTTTATTGGATGATAAAATGGTGTCAAAGAATAATTGTTTACCCAGGGCAATATCATCTTTGGGCAATGCATTGGCATTGCTGCAGAATGAATTGGACAATACCACTACACCAGCTATAAGTAATGTGACAATGAAATAAATTTTCATGATACTGCTTTTTAGTATGCAATGGGCTTTTATTTTTTTATACGGTGCAGCACTGTGCCATCCATATCGATCCGCCGTGGCTCACAACTGTCTTCAATAGCTTTGAAACGGATAGAATCGCCACCGAGGAAGTCAATTGTGTAAGTGCCATAATATTCTCCGTTTCCGCCGCAGATAGGGTCATAAGATCTCAGCGTATCATTTTTAAAGGTTGACTTTCCGCTGCTGAATAACTTCCCGTCTACATAGTAATCATGTGTGCCATTATTGCGGAAACGCACTTCAGCCAAGGGGCCGCTTTTGAACTTTAAGCTCCATTTACCGTAAATGTTGTGATCATTATTACTTTGCCGGCAGGAAAAGAACAGTATGCTTATCAGGAAACAAAAAGTGAGTTTCATAAAAGAAGGTTTAATGGTTGATGGTTATTTTTTTACTCTTTTCATGGCTACCCCATTGGAACCATGGATTCTTTCCTGGCAGGTATCCTGCAGCATCTTAAAGCTCACAGAATCCTTATAATAAGTTAGTTTGTATAATCCTTCATATGCCATATCACAATTGCCATCTCTGAAGTAGATGGAGTCGCCTACTGTGCGATACTTACCACTCACGACCAGTTTACCGTCAATAAAAGCATCGTAAGTGCCATTGTCTTTAAAGCGGCCAATGACCAGGTACGGTTTCCCCTGATTATCCAAATGTGCATCCCATTCACCCGCGATATTATGATCGGGTTGTTCTTCCGGGGCATTATTACAGGCGCTGAAAATGAGGATCAGGCTCAATACGGCAAGGAGTTGTTTCATGTTTGATTGTTTACTGGTGCTGATAAATATTTTTCAAAACTATATGCTGCAATAAAAAAAGGCATTTGCGGTTGTTGCAAATACCTTTGAACATGTTGTGACCGGAATTATTGATTTACAGACTTTTGCTGTTGTTGCAGCAATGTTTGTTTTTGTTGCGCGATCAGGAAATGGCTCCTTGTTCCGGAACAGCACTGGGCGGGTAGCCAAAATGTTTTGAAAAGGCAGTGGAGAAATTGGCGGGATTGGTATAGCCTACTTTGTAACAAACTTCAGCCACTGTGGCCGCATGTTGCTGCAGCAGGTCGTGTGCGCGTTGCATGCGGATCATGCGGATCAATTCACCAGGACTTTGATCTGTCAGATCTTTCAATTTTCTATGAAGTTGGGTGCGGCTCAAACCAATTTTCCTTCCCAGGAAATCAGTACTCAGCTGGTCATTGTCCAGATCGTCTTCGATAGCTGTACGCACTCTTTCAAGGAATTTCTTTTCTATGGAAGGCAGTTCTTCTGTAACCGTGATCCAGTTATTGCCTTTGCTGTACTTTTTACGTAACTGCTGCCGTGAGCGGATCAGGTTCTCTATCAATGCCAGCAATTCTTCTTTGTCAAAAGGTTTGGAAAGATAGGCGTCGGCGCCAGTCTCAATCCCCTGTATGCGGCTATCGCGGTCAGTTTTGGCTGTAAGCATGATCACAGGGATATGGCTGGTGCGCTCGTCCGTTTTTAAAGCGGCGCAGAGTTCATACCCGTTTTTACGGGGCATCATCAGATCAGTGATCACCAGGGTGGGAATGGATTCCAGTGCTGTTTTGATCCCATCTTCACCATCCTTTGCAATAAGCACTGTATAATTTTCCGGTAAAGAGAGTGAGATGAACTGTCTTAACTGTTCATTGTCTTCCACTACCAGTATGGTGGTGGCATCGGGCTCCGTTGCAGGCATTGCCTCTTTTTCATGCACATATTCCGATGCATGATTATTTTGTGTGTTTAAGGCAGTTCTATCATAGTTTGTGCCTTCTTCTATTTCTTTATAGGGCAGCACTACTGTAAATGTTGTTCCTGTGTGCAAAGCGCTGCGTACAGAAATGGAGCCTCCCAGTAATTCTGTCAATTCCTTGCACAAGGCCAGACCAATCCCTGCGCCTTCCCTTGATCTTGTATCCGTTGCATCTGCCTGGTAAAAGCGGTCAAATACATAAGGCAGTTTTTCCGGCGCGATGCCTATACCATTGTCCTGTACATTTATTTCAAGCTGATTACCGGGCTTTTTTATGAATGAAACAGTAATAATGCCCTTATCCGTAACAAATTTAAATGCATTCGAGAGCAGGTTTTGCAGGATCTTTTCCAGTTTATCCGGATCAGCACTGATCAGCAATTCCCGGGTATCAGTATGAAACGAAAGTTGCACTCCTTTGTGTTCAGCCAGCGAACTGAATTGTTGAATATGAAGACGCATCCACCGGATCACATCCAGGGGTTCATTTTTTATTTCCATTTGTCCGCTCTCCAACCGGCTAAGGTCAAGCAACTGGTTTACCAATTGCAATAGCCGCTCGCTATTTTGTAGAATGAACCCAGCGTATTGGCGAGCTGCATCTGTATCTGCCTGGCGCAACAACTCTTTTGCCGGGTTGGTGATCAGGGTGAGCGGGGTCCTGAACTCGTGGGTAAGATTTACAAAAAAGCGCGACTTCACTGCATCCATTTCTTTCAACTGCTCTGCCTGCTGCCGCACTTGTGCTGTACGCTCCAGTACGGTTTTTTCCAATTGAGTGGCATGTTCAGTTATGAGACGGTTCTTTTCCTGCTCCTGCGCCAGGTTTGCATCGGTCAATTTCTTGTTTTCTTCCAACTGTTTTTCCAGGCTGCGGTTAGTGGAAGCCACATCCAATGCGATGTAAATGGAAAATAATACAGGCATTAACAGGTTGCCCCATGCAAAAGCTATCATTACTTCTTCGAAAGTGAACCAGCCAAACTGGTTCGATCCCACAAAGACTCCCATTACGTAAAACAGGATCAACCCTGAAGCGATCAGCCATAATTTTTTATTTCCTTTTCTGATAGCTTTTATAATGGCTATCATCGCATCGGTATATACGACCAATGCAAACAGCATCTGGTACCAGTTTGTCAAAGATGTTTTGAAAGGACTGTAATACACATCATACCAATCAATCCAAACCCAGATGGCCAGTGCTAAAGTGAAAAATACGATTATGATCATTCTCCCGCGGGGAATCTTTTCATAAGCAGCAGCATATAAGAGCAGGGCGCCAAAACTTAAATGCAAAAGAACAAAACCAATAAAAAGCTTGGTGTAGAATGCCTGCAATTGGGGGTCTGTTGCCGCCACAGTCTGATATCTTGCATAAAGCCCAATGACCACCACGGAAACAAACAATACATAATATAGATTTATCTTCTTTTTGGGATAGAAAATAAACAACAGCAGATGCAACAGGATAAGGATACAGGCAGCTGATGCGCTCAGCAAAAGATAATCCATGAAGCGTTGCGACTCTTTTTGCGCCGCATTCATCTGGTGCAGGTCCTGTATAGATGAGTTGAAGCCAACAAAATTCGGAAAGAAATTACCGTAATGGCTATAGCGGATTGCGAGAAGGTGTGGCAGGGTATCGGTGATTGCAAGTGGTATGGTAAGATAGGGATTCCTGACAGACTGCATGGTTTCTTTGGAGTGCCCGAGCTGACCCAGCGTCATGATCTTTTTTCCATCAAAATAGGTCTCGGAAGCTGCATCATGATTGAGATACAGCCCCCAGGTGTTTGTGGAGGTCAGGTCTGATTTTTTGACCCAGATACGGAACCAGCCAAAACCCGTCCAGCCTTTAGGGATATCTGCTCTCTTAAATTTCCCCTCACCGAAATTGGTACCTGCAATGACATCCCAATGATTGTCCTCGTAAACCGGGCTGGCCCAGGCCAGGCTATCTCCGGGATGAAACTTCCACTGGCGGTTATCCAGCCGTAAGGGCCTGACATTATTACTATCTGAAAGTATTACCGGATTATGTTGTGCAAAGGTGGATAGGAATAAAAAACTGCCGATGATCGTAAGGACCCAACAGAGTGGATTTTGTTGACTGATATGACCATTACTTTTAGTACCGGCAGTAAACATATTCAATAGCAGACTGGTGAGTAGTGGAAGTTACGAAAGTTTAGTAAGCGCCGATCCTTTATGAGCTGCAATATGATCCGTTTTACTGCTTTTGATCTCGTATTGCGGATCATCTTCCGTGGCATGATGGGTATAGCCTTTATAGTCAAAATCCTTTGTATGTACTTTTATTATCGTGCCGGATACCCTTCCTGCTTCGGAGTTCCAGCTTACCTGATCACCAACCTTAAATTTTTTTGCCATGATCAACCCGGTTTTATTGATTAAATAAATCTCCATCAAAATAAAATACCTGATCACCCACCACTCGCGCAGGTGATGTATATGGATGTTCTTCTGTTTTGCCTTTTGCCATAATGTGCAATACTGTCCACCCTTTTGCTTTTAAGTAGTCGGATACCATGGACCGGTGACAGCGCCACCAAACTGCTTCAGCGCACATATAAGCCGTCCGCTGTTTCAGGGCAATTGCTTCCAGCTCTGTTATTGCTTTCCCGAATTCATCCGTTTCCATATAATCAGCATAGCCTCTGAAAGATTCATTACGCCAGCGGTTATTTTTTGAATTCATCTGTACCTTTCTTCTGCCACCCAGCCCTTCGAGGTGGATATAATTGATCCCGGCTTTTTGCAATTCTCCGGCCAGTTGTTCTTTATTAAAGCCAGGATATTTTCGTGAACCGGGGAAGCGCCTGATATCAACCAACGTTTTGATATCAAATGATTGAAGGATGCTGATAAAATCATTCACGCTATGGGTGGAATGACCTATGGTATAAATGGTGTTCTTTTCCGGCATTTTGCAATTACTTTACAGAGAGCGGGGAAGTTCCTTTGTTGGAAGGTCAGGCTATACGAAAATGTAACTGCAATATCCAGTCCATTTCAGCGCCCGCCGGTACCTTTAAGCACCTTTATTGCCCGCTTCTCTTTAAAATTAAAAGTTTAAACCACTTCTTTATGTATTTTTCCCAAAAATAGAGAACAGCGCAATGGCTATTGAATGCCGGAAACGATATATCGATTACTTTAAACAGCCATATTTGCTTTTACTGGCCTTACTATGCAGTGTCAATACACTACTCGCACAGTCCTCAGAAAAAAGCCAGGCCGCTCGTGAAAGGATCAATACATTAAATCAAACCGCAAAAAAACTCAACAGCGACTCTACTGCCCAGGCCCTGATCCTGGGTCATGAAGCCTACCTGCTGGCCGTTAAGGAAAATGATAAGCTTTTGCAGGCGCAAACCATGCTCACGCTTTCGGAAGGGTACTTATATGATGATAGTTACGATATGGCTTTGCAATATGCTTATGATGCGTTGGATATTTTTCAATCTTTAAAAGATCAGGCTGGAATTGCAGATGCTTACACCCTGTTAGGATGGCTTTTTTATGATACGGAAAATCCCATTCTATCTATGGACTATCACCAAAAAGCAGAGAAACTGGTTGTTGCCGGTACAGATATTAAAAAGAAAGCGACCGCTCTCAATGCGATAGGATTGGTATTTCAGATGATGAACAATAGTGATTCTGCCAAGGTATATTTTCAAAAAACCATAGCCATTGCCGAAAAAAATAAAATAAACACTATTCTCGGAGCTGCATTGAACAACCTGGGGATCTGTGAAAATATGTTAGGTCAATACCCACAAGCCATTGCCCATTTTGAAAAAGCCATGGAAATGGAAGCCATCGACAGCAAGCATAACCGGCTGCCGCTGGCTGAAATACAAAACCAGTTGGCCTATTCTTTCCTGAAACTGAATAATTATAAAAAAACCGATTCGCTTTTGATAAGTGCACGCAGCATTATCGATGCGTCCACATCCAATACGCGGAAGGAGAAGCTATTGGACAACCTGCATACCTCAGCATTACTGTATCAGGCAACAGGTAATTATCAGCGTGCTTTTGATTGCCTGCAGCAATATATCGCCACCAATAATGAGATCGTTTCCCGCAATAAAACGGAAATGGTAGATGCCCTGCACCTGAGAAGAGAGACGCAAGCCCGTGAAAAACAGATCAATGAGCTGAATGCACAGAAAGAACTGCGGTCTTTTCAACGCAATGCCCTGGCGGCGGGCCTGGTACTTTTGGGCATCATCGGGTTCTTATTATACAGCCGGCTGCGGCGTAAACAACAGCGCGACAAGGAAATGGAGGCCATGAAAAGATTGCTGATAGAAAAAGAACTGGATGAAACCCTGCATGAAAAAGAGGCGCTCACCGATAAATTGGGTTTTAAAGACCAGAACATAAAGGAATATGCATTACTACTTACACATAATGATGAGTTGCTGAAAAATTTCATCCAGGAAACCAGTCACCTGATGACCGAAGATGCAGATATCAAAAGCATGCCCAATTCGTATAATAAGCTGGTTAAAAAGTTTTTACAGGATCTGGAGCAACATGCTAATGATAAAACCCTCCATTTATCTTCCGACGATGCCCATGCAGATTTCTTCTTCAATCTATTGCAGAAATATCCCCACCTTACAGAAAATGAACGAAAGCTTTGTGCGCAGATCAGGTTGAATTTATCCTCCAAAGAGATTGCTGCGCTGAATAATATCTCCGTTAAATCAGTGGAAATGGCCCGCTACAGGCTGAGAAAACATTTTGGATTACAGAAAAATGAGGACCTGAACGCCTTTATAAGATCGTTTTAATAAATTGACAGCCAATTTATTAAAAATGATGTAGAGGTGATGTAGAGGTGGGTAGAGGGCCATGTAGATGCTAAAAATAAGGCCTCGGTAACCCTAAGTCATAAGTTTAGGCTACGCTGAAATGCACGCGTTTTTGTTGTCAACGCCAAAAGCAAAATGCATAGCCGCGTTTTTTAAAATCATTTTAGAAAACTATTATTTATGCTTATGACTCGATTGATTGCCTGGCGCAAAAGGCCATTAGCCTTTTGTCTTCTCTATTTTTTGTTTTCCCTTTTATATAATACAGGATATGCCCAGACTGCTTCTGTGTCGGGTGTTGTTCTGGACGCCTCCGGTACTCCGGTTGCCGGAGCTACCATTACCGTCAAAAATGGTTCGGGCTCCGCTGTTGCCAATGATGGAGGACGTTTTACCATTAATACCTCCACTCCCAATCCCGTATTGGTTGTAACAGCAGTGGGATATACCACCAAAGAAGTGGCAACCGAAGGAAAAACGGAGGTGCAGATCACCCTGGAGTCGACCACTAAACAAATGGATGAGGTAGTGGTGGTGGGTTACGGTACCCAAAAGCGGGGCAACCTTACCAGTGCTGTTTCTTCCGTGAAAGGGGATGTTGTTAGCAAAATGGCTACCAATAACCCCATTAATGCTTTGCAGGGAAGGGTAGCAGGTTTGTCTATTACCAGTCCTGGCGGCAACCCCGGGCAAATGTCTGACGTGCGTTTGAGGGGTATCAGTACGTTTGGCGGCCACCAGCCATTGTATATTATTGATGGAGTGGTTGGTGATCCTTATTATTTGAGTAACAATGATATAGAATCGATAGAAGTGTTGAAGGACGGTGCTGCTGCATCTATTTACGGTTCCAATAGTGCTAACGGTGTGGTCATCATCACTACCAGGAAAGGTAAAAAAGGCGAACCTGTTATCGACTTCAGCAGCTACTATGGCCAGGCAAAGCCGACCAGCAAATATGATTTGCTGGATGCTGAAGGCTATAAAAAAGTTCACCGTATGATGTATGAAAATGCCGGCAGTACACAGCTTCCTGCTTACATTACCAATAATACAGGTGTTAACACAAACTGGCAGGACCAGGTTAACCAGACCGGTATTGCCCAAAACTATAATGTAGGTATCAGGGGCGGCAGTGACAATGTGAAATATGGCATCAGTGGTGACCTTACGGATGAAAAAGGAACATTGATAGGTTCCAACTTCAACAAAAAAACGATCCGTGCTACCAATGAAATCAAAAAAGGCATATTGACGGTAGAAAACAACCTCCTTTACTCCTCTACCAAATCCGAAGCATACAAGTTTGACCTCCGGGATGCGTATTTCCAATCTCCGCTGCTGCCAGTATTCGACCCCAACGAACAATATGGATATGCTTTAACGGCAAACGGATTACCCAGGTTTCAAAACCCTGTTGGTTATGCCCATTATGTAGATGGCTATACCAAAACGCAATATCTGGCGGATAACCTGAAGATCAGGTTGCAATTATTCAAAGGTTTTAGCTACACAGCCCAGTTGAACTATATCAGTGCCAACAGCTTTGACTATTCGCACCACCCGCCATTCAGGGCCAATGCCAATGATCCTGCTGTTTCCTATCCTTATGTTTATAATAGCCGTTCCAATTATAAAGAGCAGCAAATGGAGCATTTGCTCAATTATGACTGGAAAAAAGGTGATCACAGCATCAAAGTGCTGGCCGGCTATTCTGCACAGCAAAAAACAAACGAATACCTGAGCGTAACAGCAGATGGTAAAACGGTTGTAAGATCTGTGGTAAATGGTTCTATCGTGGAAAAAGAAGTGGCAGGCGGTTTTTCCAATCCTGATTTTAATACGATCAATGCAGGCCTGGGTGGCACATTTGGTGCAGCCGGCTCCAATAATAAATATGTACGTCTTTCCACTTTCGGCAGAATTAACTATGACTATGCCGGAAAATACCTGGTACAGGTAAGTGTAAGGCGTGACGGTTCTTCCATTTTCGGACAGAACAATCAGTTCGGAACATTCCCTTCTGTTTCTCTTGGCTGGAATATGCACAGGGAATCTTTCATGGAGAATATCGACTGGCTGAATGTATTAAAACTCAGGGCAAGCTATGGGGAGTTGGGTAATGAAGGTGCTTTAGGTTATTATGATCACCAGGCATTGATCACCACCAGAAATACCTGGTCAGGTGGTTATGTGCAAGGGTCCGGAGCTACACCCTGGCCCGGTTCTGCAAGCTATAACCTGCAAAACCGTGATCTGAAATGGGAAACCAACAAATCAACCAATATCGGTGCTGACTTTGCTTTATTCCGTAATAAGCTTACCGGTTCTTTGAACTATTTTAATAACAAGACCAAGGGCTTATTGATCACTAAAGAAGTCCCTCCATCTGCAGGGGTGAATGATCCGATCTTAAACGTGGGCACTATCTCCAATAAAGGTATTGAACTGGAACTGACGTACAACTACACAAGGAATGACTGGAATATAGGCATTACCGGCTCTGTTACTCATATCAAAAACGAAGTAGTTAAACTGGCACAACCTGATCAGACCCTGTATGGCACCGGATTGAAATTCGGAACAGACCATATCCCTACTCAAACCAAAGAAGGAACTGAAATAGGTGCTTTTTACCTGTACACCGCTGATGGCATTTTCCAATCTGATGCAGAAGCTGCTGCTTATGTAAATAAAGACGGCGATCCATTGCAGCCTGATGCAAAAGCCGGCGATATCAGGTTTGTAGACTCCAACGGAGACGGTGTGATTGATGAGAATGATAAAACCTATAAAGGCTCTGGTTTCCCTAAACTGGAATATGGATTGAACGTGTCAATCAATTATAAAAATTTTGATTTCACTGCATTCTTCCAGGGTGTAAGTGGCAACAAAATATACAACGGTTACCGCTTTGAACTGGAAGGCATGGATGCCGGACGTAATTTCCTTACATCCACTTTAAATGCCTGGACTCCGCAAAATACCAATACCGATATGCCCCGTGCAATACTGGCTGATCCTAATGGTAACAACCGCGAATCAACCCGCTTCCTGGAAAATGGCGGTTATTTAAGAATGAAGTTGCTGCAACTGGGCTACACACTTCCAGCCTCTGCTACCAATTTTGCCAAACTGAACAGGGTGCGCTTTTATGTAGCTGCTCAAAACCTGTTCACTATTACCAAATACAGCGGACTGGATCCTGAAGTTGGTACGTTCAACCCGCTTAATACAGGGGTGGACCGTGCACTGTATCCGCAAAATAAAAGATGGTTGGTTGGCCTTCAGATCGGTTTGTAAACCAGGGTAATTCATTGATTAAAAAATCATCCCGAAACGGGTAAACAAAAAATATTCAAATGAAAAAGAGCATAATTCCGGTGTTGGCTTTTGCAGTGGCAACGTCTTTGTGGTCATGCAGTAAAGACAATCTTAACCAATTGGCGCCGGACCAATTGACCACAGATAATTTCTGGACATCAAAAGATAAAGCGTTGTCCGGCCTTTCCGCTGCCTATTCACAACTGGAAAGTTTTGTAGGCTGGGACAACTATGTAGAAGCAAGATCGGTTCGTGAATTTTACAGGGAAGATTATGTTGTACCGGGAGCTGATGCGTACAACTATTCCTGGTGGCTTGATCATTATAATTTCGCTTTCACGTCCGGCAACTATGCCATCGATCTTTTATGGAGGGATAATTACAAAGGCTTAAACTTTTCCAACCAGGTACTGGAAGGTATCGAAAAAATCCCTGCCGGTGGAATTGATGATGCCAGCAAAAAGCAAATTATTGCTGAAGCAAAATTCCTGCGTGCATATTATCATTTCAAACTGTTGACCAATTTTGAAAAGATAATCCTGCGCGATAAAGTGCCTGTATCAGAAGCCGATCTTACCAAAGGCCTTTCTGAAAGAAAAGATGCTTATGATATGATCCTGGCCGACCTTGCTGCCGCAGAAACAGATCTGCCCTTGAAAAGCGAACGGCCAGCAGCTGAAGCCGGCAGAATTACCAAAGGCGCGGCACAGGCATATATTGGAAAAGTGAATTTGTACCGTGCAGCAGAAGATCAAACAAATGCAGCTGCTTATTACACAAATGCAGTCAACAGTTTGAAAAATGTGATCAATTCAAATCAGTACCAGATAGACCCTGATTTTCTTGCCATGTTCAACGGCACTACTAAAAACGGTGTGGAGTCTGTATTTGAATTGCAACAAACCGCGGATGCTTCTAACGGGGCTAACTACAGGTCTTACCTGGCCGACTGGGTGGCTGCTGCAGAGCTGGGTGGCTATGGAGAGATCTATGGTACGCAGCGCCTGCTTACTGAAATGAAAAAAGAAGGTAAGGTCGCTACCGGCGGAATGTACGATCCCAGGATCTACGGTACAGTTTATTTCGAAGACAGCTACTTTAACAATGCCAACAATCCCCAGGTATATGGAGATACGTATGACGATGTGTTTGGTAATGGCAGCAATACCATCGCCTTCAGGAAATGGATACCTCCAACGCCAGACCGCATAGGCCGCTCCAATGCCCTTAATGTGCCATTGATGCGCTATGCCGATGTATTGTTGCTGTATGCTGAAGCCCTGAATGAAAGTGGTAAATCGGGTGACGCTGTGCCTATCATTAACGATTTGAGGAATAAAAGAGGCAATATGCCTGCTTTGAACATCAGCAGCAAGCAGGATGTATTTAATGCCATCATGCACGAACGTGTAATGGAATTTACACTGGAAAGCAGCCGCTTCTACGACTTGAGAAGATGGGGGCTCTTAACACAAAACATGCAGGCAGCTGGTAGAAGTTTCAGTGCAGACAAAGTTTACTACCCACTTCCATTGAAGGAAACACTTAATAATCCGTTGGTACATTAAACGGCTTGAAATAATGTTATCCGGAACACGTAGCTCCGGATAACATTATTCTCTTTGACGATAAATCTGTGTCGTCAAAAGCGATATTATGAGGATGCGAGACTAAGAGTTGAGCATCTCGCTCATTACTCATTACCGGATCTTATACTCTTATGACAATAAAAAAAACTATTGCCATAGCTGGCTTTGTATTGCTTACAGGTACGTACGCTATGGCACAAACGGCAGTTAATGATTGGGAAAACCCTTCCATCCAATCGCAAAATACTGTAGCGCCACATGCTTACTTCGTACCTTATGCAACAGAAGACGCGGCGATAAAAGAAAGTGCTTCTCCATTTGTTCGCTCATTAAATGGCCTTTGGTTATTTAAAATAGTGAAAACACCAGCCGAACGTCCGTTGAATTTTTATGAAACGAACTATGATGTAAGCGCCTGGGAAAAAATAAAAGTTCCGGCCAACTGGCAAACAGAAGGTAAGGACAGCTATATTTTTACAGATGTGGAGTATCCCATCCCGGTGAATCCGCCCTTTGTTCCAAAAGATTTTAATCCTGTAGGTTCCTATAAGAGAGCATTCGATTTGCCACGGGACTGGAAGGAGAAAAATGTTTTCATCCGTTTAGGCGCCGTCAATTCGTTCTTCTACTTATGGATCAATGGGAAATATGTCGGTCTCAGCAAAGACAGCAAAACACCTTCAGAATTCGATATCACACCTTATATTATTCCTGGTAAGAACTCCGTAGCCTTGCAGGTATTCCGCTTTAGCGATGGCACTTACCTGGAAGGTCAGGATATGTGGAAACTGAGTGGTATTGAAAGAGACATTGAACTGATAGCCCGCCCCAAAATCGCTATCGAAGATTTCTTTGTAAAAGCTGGTCTGGATGATGATTATAAAAACGGGTTACTGGACCTTCATGTTTCTATGAACCACGGACCGGCCGCTTCTGCCGGGCAATCCCTACGCATAAAACTAGTGGATGATGCCTCGGGAAAAACAATTTACAGTCAGCAAGTACCTCTCAATAAAAAAGATTTTCAATTTGGCAGCACCATTCCTTCAGTAAGAAAATGGAGTGCGGAAACTCCTAACCTGTATTCACTCTACATTACACAGTTGGATAATAAAGGGAAAATAATTGAATCGATCGTCCACAAAACAGGGTTCAGGACAGCAGAAATAAAGCATGGATTGTTTCTTGTAAATGGCAAAGCCATCAAAATCAAAGGCGTAAACAGGCATGAACATAATATGTACACGGCCAAGGTCATTACACAAGAACAGATGGTGGAAGAGATCAGGGTCATGAAGCAGTTTAATATCAATGCCGTGAGGACCAGTCATTATCCCAATAATGAGGCATGGTATAAATTGTGCAATCTCTATGGTATTTACCTGGTTGACGAAGCCAACATTGAATGTGACGGCATGAGTATGTCACCTATAAAAACATTATCTGATAAGCCGGAATGGAAAAATGCCTATCTGCATCGCACAGAACGCATGTTTGAAAGGGATAAGAATTTTTGCAGCATTATTACCTGGTCGTTAGGGAATGAAAGTGAATTTGGAGAGAACTTCATCACTACTTATCAATATTTAAAGTCAAAGGATAATACACGCCCTGTACAATATGAACCGGCACAACGCACCCCTTATTCAGATATTGTAGCACCCATGTATCGTTCATTGAGTGTAATGGTGGAATATGTAAAACAATGGCGTGACAGACCTTATATACAGTGTGAATATGCCCATATGATGGGTAACAGCGGCGGCGATCTCAAAGACTACTGGGATCTGATATATAAGTATGATCAACTGCAGGGAGGTTTTATCTGGGATTTTGCTGACCAGACATTTAAGATTAAAGACAACAACGGACGCGCTATCTGGGGTTATGGCCGTGATATGGGTAATGTCGGCGCCACCAGCGATACGAGCTTTTGTGCCGACGGACTATTTGCCGCAGATCATACGCCGCATCCACAGGCATTTGAATTAAAAAAAGTATATCAGTATATACATTTTCAACCCGTAGATTTTAGTGCAGGGTTAATAAAGATCACCAACAGGTACGATTTTACTAACTTGAATCAATTCGATTTTTTCTGGACAGTAAAGGCTGATGGAAAGGTGGTGGCTAAAGGAAAATTGGACCCTGTGGATTTACAACCCGGTACTTCAGGAAATTATAAAATTGATATTCCATCCTTTGATATACAGCCGCGAACGGAATATTTCCTGGATATCGAGGCAGATTTAAGATCTGCCCAGCCATTATTGCCGGCAGGGTACTGCGTAGCAGCCGAGCAATTCCAACTGCCTTATTATAAAACTGCCCAACCTGCACGGAACACTAATTTCAACGCGTTAAAAATGAACGAAACCAATGAGTCGGCTTCGTTCAGCAGTGATAATTTCAATATTAGTTTCAGTAAAAAAGATGGTTGGCTTCACGGCTATCAATTAAATGGAATGGAGCTGATGCAGCAGGCATTGCAGCCGCATTTCTGGCGTGCAGCTACTGATAACGATATCGGCAATAGTCAGCAGATGCGTTGTGCAGTATGGGAAAATGTGTTGGATAATGCTCACCTCGATTCATTTGTGACCGAGCAACAAAGCCCGCAGCAGTGGCGTATTACCACACAACATTATTTTCCGGATGTTGATGCAAAATATCGCGTAGTATATATCATCAATACAGATGGAGATGTACAGGTATCTGCAAAAATGATCGCCGGAGATAAATACCACCCTGAATTACCCCGGTTTGGTATGCGGATGATCTTAAACAAAGATTATGATAAAGTTACCTGGTTAGGACGTGGCCCTTTTGATAATTATAGCGACCGGAAATATGCGGCTCGTGTAGACGTGTATGCAATGCCCGCAGATTCATTGTTTCATCCCTATGCACGTGCACAGGAAAGCGGCTACAGAACAGATGTGCGTTGGATAGGCCTTACAAACCGGACCGGTGTAGGGCTGATGGCCATTGGCCAATCGCTTATCAGCAGTGGCGTACTTCACTTTAATATGAACAGGTTGGAATTTGACCGGTATGCGGCACAAAACAATCATGGCGGCTCTATGAGCAACGAAGACCTGATCTGGTGGAATATTGATTATGGACAATCTGGTGTAGCTGGAGATAATGCCTGGGGAGCAAGGCCTCATGCGGAATATCAGCTGCCTTATAAGGATTATGAATATACATTTACATTACGCCCTGTTGGAGAAAATGATGTAATGACAAACAAAGCAAAATAGTGATGAAGATGATATTGATAAAATATGTAAAAAGAGGCAATCTCATTTTGGTTGTCAGCCTGATGGTATTGTTTACTACACAGATGCAGGCACAGCCACGCAATAGTTTTGCCAATGTGCTGAGCTTAACAGGCACTCTCAGCAACGGACGGTTTATTACACCATCTGTGTTCAGCGATATGGGAGCATGGCATGCATATGCTCTACCTGCAGATAAAGAAAGTTATGGTGGGTTTACCGGGCCACTGCTGATGGATATGAGAGGTACCTGGTTAGCGAAAGATTTTGCCAGGTTGCAAATTGCTGTAGACGGAAAGGCTTTGGATTTAGCCAATGCTAAAACGTCGGCAGATTATTTTCCAGGAATGTTGCAGCAAACACTGGCACTGGAAGATTTAAAAATTGTAATGCAATTGATCTTTGTATCCAACCGGCAGGCACTGATCAATACAAAGGTTATCAATACGGGATCGGCGGAAAAAACTGCAGTTATTTCTTTCAGGGGTGAGTTATTGAATAAGGATGCAGAGATAACTGGCAATGATAATACAGTAAAAGTGAATTTTGGGAAAAGCCAGAATCATTTCCATATCCTTTACCCGGGAAAAGAAAAACCGGTGGTCACAGTAAATGGTAAAGAATATATAACTGCATACAAGCCAGTGCTGTTGAAAAAGCAACAAAACATTGAGCTGTTGCAGGAGCAGTCGTTTTATGCAGCTGGTGAACAGGAACGGACAACAGCCTTTAACTTCCCGGCTGAATTAAAAAAGAATGAAACCCGTTGGAATCAATACCTGGCAAAATATTTTGCCAAAGCTCCGGGATTAAGTGTCGATAAAAAGAGGCTTGCCGTTAAGAGTATCGTTACATTGATGACCAACTGGCGCAGCGCGTTCAAAGATATCCTGCATGATGGTGTTTTCCCTTCTGTGAGCTATCAGGGCTTTTATGGTGTGTGGAGCTGGGACAGCTGGAAACAAGCCGTTGGCCTGGCTTTTTTTAATACTGGTTTGGCACAGGAGAATATCCGTAGCATGTTTGATTACCAGGATGAGCATGGAATGGTGGCAGATTGTATCTATGCTGATAAATCGGAAAATAACTGGCGCGACACTAAAGCTCCCTTAGCCGCATGGGCTGTGTGGGAGGTATTTGGCAGTTCTGCAGATAAAAATTTTGTCAAAGAATTGTATCCGAAATTAGTAGCTTATCATGAGTGGTGGTATAAAAACAGGGACCACGACCAGAACGGATTGTGTGAATATGGCTCTACTGACGGAACACGCATTGCCGCAGCATGGGAAAGTGGCATGGACAATGCAGTACGGTTTGACAAAGCCGTTATGTTACAGAACAATGCTTCTGCATGGTCGCTTAACCAGGAAAGTGTTGACTTGAATGCCTATCTGTATGCGGAGAAATTATATCTCGCTAAACTGGCAACAAGTTTAGGGAGGTCAAAAGAAGCAGCTAACTGGACAAAAGCAGCAGCAGCATTAAAGCAAAAGATCAATCAGGCATTTTATGACCCTGCCAAAGGATATTATTACGATAAATTTGTAGGGAAAGATGAATTAGTTACTATTGAGGGACCGGAAGGATGGATCCCTTTGTGGGCAGGCATTTCCAGTAAACAACAAGCAATGGCCGTCAGCAGAATAATGGGCGACGAACATAAGTTTGACACTTATATTCCATTGCCTACACTTACCGCCGACCATCCGGAGTTTAATCCCAAAAAAGGATACTGGCGTGGACCAGTATGGTTAGACCAGTTTTATTTTGGAGTAAATGGATTGAAAAAATATGGGTACAACTCACAGGCGAACGCATTTACCGAAAAACTTTTAAAGAACGCAAAAGGATTGTCAGCAGATCAGCCTATACATGAAAACTATCACCCCATGACCGGTGAACCGCTGAATTCTTCAAATTTCAGTTGGTCTGCCGCTCACATATTAATGCTATTACAATCGAAATAATTTATGCCGCTTCATCAGGAATCAGTACAGCAAATTGCCAAAACGTATTATAACATAGATGCAGTAGCCACCACGCTGAATGGCTATGAAGAGCAGAATTTTTTATTGCGTGCGACTGACGGGAAGAAGTACATTTTTAAGGCAGCGACCGGTAATATCAATCTGGCATTCATTAATGCGCAGATAGCGGTAACACAGCATCTGGCAAAAACGCTGGTGAAACCATTCTTTCAGGAATATGTGTTTAATAAGGAAGGTGCAGTCGTCTCATTTTGTAACCAGGGAGGCGAAATGTACTATGTGAGAATACTGAGTTTCCTGGAAGGAAATTTTTGGGTGGAAGAAAAAGAAAAAACTGCCGCATTGTATGAAAGCCTGGGTACATTCCTGGGTTCAATGGACAAAGCACTGAAGGGACTGTATCATGAAGCTGTAGAGCGTTCTTATGAATGGGATATCAGCCGTGCACCTGACGCCGAAAAAGATTTGCATCATATCCATGATCATGAGAAAAGAAGAGTGGCTGCGTACTTCCTGCTGCAGTTCCAGACAGAAGTAGTACCCCTTCTTTCATCATTGCGAAAAGCCTGTATTCATAATGATGCGAATGACTATAATGTATTAGTACAAAACGGAAAGGTAAGCGGACTGATCGATTTTGGCGATATGGTATGGTCTGCATTGATCAATAACCTGGCTGTAGCCTGTACCTACGCTATGCTACACACAGATGATCCCATTTCTGTAGCGTCGCATATTGTCAAATCCTATCACCAGCAATATCCTTTAACAGTACAGGAAACGGATATTTTATATTACCTGATTGCTGCAAGACTTTGCATCAGTGTAACACAATCAGCAGAAAAAGCATCCCATAACAGTGATAATGAGCATCATTTCCTGACGGAGCAGCCTGCCTGGAAGCTGTTGTTTCAGTTATTGCAAACCAACCCGGTGAAAGCTTCCGACAGTTTCAGAAAAGCCTGCGGCTTTCATTCACTCATCCAGGCGGAAGATGATTATGCATCATTATTATCTGAAAGAAAGGAGCATGTTGGACGTAATCTCAGCATCAGTTATAAAAAGCCCTTGAAAATCCTGAAAGGAGCATTCCAGTACCTATACGACGATAAGGGTAACACTTTTATTGATTGTGTCAACAACGTAAGTCATGTAGGACATTGCCACCCGGTAGTGGTAAAAGCCATGCAAAAGCAGATAGCCACCCTCAATACAAATACGCGTTACCTGAACGATGCAATGATGGATTATGCAAAAGCACTCACGGCAAAGCTTCCTGCAAAGCTTTCGGTTTGTTATTTTACTAATTCAGGAAGTGAAGCCAATGATCTGGCAATAAGAATGGCGCGGCATTTTACTGGTAAAAAGGATGTGATCGTATTGGACCATGCGTACCACGGCACGTCCACATTAGCTATTGAAATGAGCCCGTACAAGTTTGACGGTAAAGGTGGCGGAGGGCAGCAGCCTTATATTCATAAGGCCGTGTCACCGGATATGTATCGTGGAGGCTATCAGTACGGTGATACAGATGCTGGTGAAAAATATGCCGAAAGCGTACTGGATATCTTAAATGGACTGAAACAAAACAACAAAGGCGCTGCAGCGTTTATCTGCGAAACTTTATTAGGCGTAGGCGGGCAGATCCCTTTACCGGATGGTTACCTGAAAAAGGTGTATGAGCATGTTCGTGCTTTCGGTGGCTTATGTATTGCAGATGAAGTGCAGGTAGGGTTTGGACGTGTCGGCGAGGCATTCTGGGGTTTTGAATTGCAGGGTGTGGAGCCGGATATTGTAGTATTGGGTAAGCCCATTGGCAACGGTCATCCCTTAGCTGCCGTAGTGGTAACTGATGAGATAGCGAATGCATTCAATAATGGCATGGAGTATTTTAATACGTATGGAGGGAACCCGGTGTCAATGGTTACGGGCAATACGGTGTTGCAGGTAATAGAAGATGAAGCCATGCAAAGCCATGCCCGGCAGGTTGGAACGGTTTTGCTGGAAGGCCTGAAGAAACTAATGGATAAGTATAGCATTATTGGCGATGTACGTGGCCATGGGCTTTTTGTGGGTGCTGAATTTGTAAAAAGCCGGGTTACAAAGGAACCTGCTGTGGCGGAAATTAATCTTGTGGTGGAAAAAATGAAAGAACGGGGTTTTCTGCTCAGTACAGACGGGCCTTTGTACAATGTTTTGAAAATAAAACCACCATTGGTTTTTAATGAACAGAATGCAAAGGACATGGTGGTGGCCCTGAATGAAGTGATGAGTCAAAATCATATAAATTGATCAATTATGTTGGATAATATATTAGATGGGCTGATGCAGCGCTACAAAGAGCGTGTGCCGGATGTAAGCGCGATCATCGAGGCTATGATAAGAGAAGGCATTATTGAAAATGCCGGTGATATTGAGAATGATCATATCGCCTTCCGTACGATGGGTGTGGAAAAACTGGGGATTCAATCTTTGGAAAAAGTGTTTCTCCATTACGGGTATCAGAAGAAGAGCCATCTTTTTTTTAAAGAAAAGAAACTGGACGCTTATTGGTATGCCCCACCCGAAAACCGTTACCCACGCATCTTTATAAGCGAGCTACGGGTAGGTGATCTGAGCGAAAGCATACAAAAGATCATCCGCAGCTATACTGATGAAGTGAAAGTTGATCCCGTTTCCCGGATCAACCTGGATGATGCCGTTGCCGTAGACAAATATTTGCATAGCGGTCTTTGGCGTACCCCTACTTTGGAAGATTATGATGCCTTGCTTGCAGAAACTGAATATGCAGCCTGGGTGATCCTAAACCATTATTATCTCAACCATTTTACTGTCAGCGTTCATAATCTTCCTGAAGGCTTCAACACACTGGAAGAATTTAATGTATTCCTGAAACGTAATGGCTTTAAGTTAAATACAGCAGGCAGCGAGATCAAAAAAAGCCCCGACGGAAAGCTGCTGCAAAGTTCTACTGTTGCCGAAATGATCGAAGCCACTTTTGCAGATGGTAAAAAGAAAATGATTGCAGGTTCATATGTAGAATTTGCAGAAAGAAAAGTACTGGACCAGTTTGCCCATCTGCCCAAGGAGCAGATACGTAGGGAACATCGCCGTGATGGTTTTGAAACAGGCAATGCAGACAAGATTTTTGAAAGCACTTATACCTCGCAAACAAAAGGCAACTAGCAATATTTTCTCAATTATGATAGCAGCTATTTTAAGAACATTTTCCATTAATGAACAAAATACCGGCGCCTCTGATGGCATAAACTTTATTCCTTCCTCGGGAAAAACCATTACTTCCTGGTCGCCTGTTGATGGTAATAGAATAGCGGACACGCAAACCGTTACAAAAGAAGAATACGATAAAATCATTTCCAAGGCACAAACAGCCTTCCTGTATTGGCGAACTGTTCCGGCACCCAAGCGTGGTGAGATCGTTCGTCAGATAGGCGAAGCCTTGCGGGTATATAAAGATGACCTGGGGAAACTCGTTTCTTACGAAATGGGAAAAAGCCTGCAGGAAGGCAGGGGAGAAGTACAGGAAATGATTGATATCTGTGATTTCGCGGTAGGCTTGTCACGACAACTGCATGGACTAACCATGCATTCAGAAAGGTCCAATCACAGAATGTACGAACAGTGGCACCCTTTAGGAATTGTAGGGATTATTTCAGCGTTCAATTTTCCTGTAGCGGTATGGAGCTGGAACGCCATGCTGGCATTGGTTTGCGGCGATGTTTGTGTATGGAAGCCATCTGAAAAAACACCATTATCTGCACAAGCTTGTTTTCAGATCATTGCTGAAGTTTTTAAAAAGAATAATTTGCCGGAAGGGCTCTGCAACCTCGTACAGGGCGACAGGAATTTAGGAGAATGGATTGCGCAGGATACACGCGTAGCGTTGGTTTCAGCAACGGGCTCAACAAGAATGGGGAAAGCTGTTAACATAACTGTTGCAGCAAGACTGGGCAAATGCCTGTTGGAATTAGGTGGAAACAATGCCATCATCGTTTCCAAAGATGCAGACCTGGATATGACACTTGTCGGTGCTGTATTTGGCGCAGTTGGCACGGCCGGTCAGCGGTGTACTTCAACCAGGAGGCTGATCATTCATGAAAGCGTTTTTGACAGTTTCACCGAAAAGTTGAAAGGGGCGTATGCGCAATTGAAGATCGGGAATCCATTAGAAGCGAAAAATCATGTTGGTCCTTTGATTGATAAAGATGCAGTTGCCAGCTATATGAAAGCCCTGGATGCAATAAAAAAGGAAGGCGGTGAATTTATAGTGGAGGGTGGTATAGTAGAAGGAAAAGAATACGCTTCGGGTTGTTATGTAAAACCCTGTATCGCCGCAGTAGAAAATCATTTTGCTATTGTGCAGGCAGAAACTTTTGCTCCCATTTTATATGTGATGAAATACAGGAATATAGAGGAAGCCATTGCTATGCAGAATGATGTGCCGCAAGGCTTGTCCTCGGCTATCATGACCTTAAACCTCCGTGAAGCAGAACTATTCCTGTCCGCGGCAGGCTCAGACTGTGGCATAGCGAATGTCAATATCGGCACTTCCGGAGCAGAGATCGGCGGTGCTTTTGGTGGGGAAAAAGAAACAGGCGGCGGCAGGGAAAGTGGTTCAGATGCATGGAAAGTGTATATGCGCAGGCAAACGAATACGATAAACTACGGGAAGGATTTGCCATTGGCGCAGGGGATCGAGTTTAATATTTAAGCGGGATTATTGCGGTATGGGAAATATCAGCGCCCCGACACAAGAGTGTCGGGGTTTTTGTTGTATGGAGCGAATAATGACAATACAATTTCGCTAAATTGTGTGTCTAATTATTTAAACCGGATAGGTAAAATGAAACCTTATCATGAGTAGTAAAGCCCTCTTCTTTTTTAGTTGCCTGGGTGTATTCAATGGGCTCATACTGAGTATTTACTTTTTCTTTTTTACGTCCAAAAAGCACTTGTCCAGTTACCTGCTGGGCTTTTTACTGCTTGCCCTGAGTATCAGGATCGGAAAATCGGTTGCTTATTTTTTTAATTATCAGCTGCTCAAAACATACTTGCAGATTGGTTTGACTGCCTGCTTTTTTATCGGTCCCTGTTTGTATTTCTATGTCAGGGCTGAAACAAGGCAGATCAGGAAGCTGCCAAAGCCATGGCTTTGGCAATTCATTCTTTGGGCTTTCGTTATTTTGTTAGTGGGTATTATTTATCCCTATGAGCGTTTTCCTTCGCTATGGAGAAAATACATTATACCACTTATTTACCTGCAATGGGGTGTGTATGTTGCTTTATCTGTATTGTTATTGATCCCTACCTTGAAAAAAATAGCCAGCGGGGAAGCTGTAAAGCCTTTTGAAAGATGGATATTGGCTATTTGTGGAGCTGTGACCATATTATTGGTGTGCTATGTATGGGCTATCCTGAATATTACGAAGGGTAGTTATATCAACGGTGCGCTCTGGTTTTCCCTGATCATTTATTCAGTAGTGTTTGTATTACTCTATCGTAAAAAAGCAAATGACCTGTTCTCTTCTTCTGCCCAGCGATATGTTGACAAAAAACTTGGTCAGGCAGAAGCGGAGTTGATCATTGGCCGGCTGAAAAAAAGTATGGCTGAGAAGGAGCTCTTTAAAAATCCCAATCTGAAAGTGAATGATCTTGCCCGGGAGATCAACATTTCCGATCACCAGTTATCGCAGGTTCTCAATGATAATATCCAGAAGAATTTTACACTTTTTGTCAATGAATACAGGATAAATGAAGCCTGTCACATGTTATCGCAACGTATAAACCTGACAATAGAGGCTGTTGGTCAAGAGGTTGGTTTCAATTCCAAGTCTACTTTTTTTGCAACCTTTAAGAAGATCAAAGGCACTACACCCAGTGCTTACCAACAGTCAGTTACTCCGGATTTATAAATCCGTACTACGGGATTCAGATCATAATACCTTCATTTTTAGAGTATTAAATACTTTCGGAATCGAACAATGATTGTTCCTTTCTGATAATCAAAAATACTTTACAAGATGAAAAAATTGCTTCTGCTAACTGCTTTATCTGTTGCTCTTATTCCTGCCTATTCCCAGAATGCGGCCACTGAAAGACAAATGATAGAAAATGTGATCCAGCTATATTTTGATGGCTGGGCAACTGGTGATACCGTTAAACTGGGTAAAACCATGCATCCATCCTGTCATTTAAAAAACTACCGGGACGGGAAATTCATTCAATATTCCAGAAGTGAGTATCTGAGTTTTTTCAAACCACATCCCAGGCCTAAAAATCTCAGCGCGCGTATCGTATCGCTTGATATTACCAATGGCATGGGGAGTGCGAAGGTGGAGATCAGCACGGAACGGGATCTTTTTACAGACTATTTCAATCTTATGAAGACCAACGAAGGCTGGGTGATCGCCGATAAGGTATCTACCCGGACATCCCACAGGACCTTCGATGTAAATGCTATACGGCTGGAAAAAGAAACGATCCTGGAAGGATTGAAGCGCCCCTGGAGTATCGCTTTTATAACGGAAGATGAAGCACTGATCTCAGAGAAAGAAGGTGACCTGGTAAAAGTAAATTTACAGAAGAAGGAAAAGGTCAGGATCGAAGGCTTTCCCACTGATATGGCAGACAGCCTCACCGGATTTGGCGATAATACCGGCAAATTCGAAATATTGCTGGATCCTGATTTTAGTAATAATAAATATATCTACCTGTCATACGCTGCCGAAAAAGGTGCTGTGCGAACCACCAGGATCATCAGGGCCGTATTGGAAAAAAATTCTTTGCGGCAGATCAAAACTCTTTTTGTGGCAGAACCCTATACACATGAACGTTTTCACTATGGCGGTGGGATGGTGTTTGGAAAAGACGGGAAATTATATTTTACAATCGGTGAGCGGTTGTTCACAGAAAAAGATCAACCTATTGTTCCGATAGCTCAGGATATTCATGACAGGAGAGGAAAGGTCTACCGTATCAATCCTGACGGGACCATCCCGGATGATAACCCGGATTTTGGATCAAAGGCGACTCCGGGCCTGTACGCAACCGGCATCAGGGCAGCGCAGGGTATCACACTTGATACATCCACCGGGAAAATATGGTTCAGTGAACATGGCACACACCAGGGAGATGAGATCAATGTGCTGAAGGCAAAAGCGAATTATGGCTGGCCAATAAAGACGACAGGGAAATACCGCTATGCAGAATATGCTCCTTTGCCGATTCCAGAGAATAATTATACTGATCCTGTATGGGCCTGGCTACAAACAGTAGCTCCTACAGGTTTGCATTTTTATTCGGGTAATGAATTTGCGGCCTGGAATCATAATCTCCTTGTGGGCGGGTTATCGAGGGGTAGTTTATGGCGTATGGTGATAGAGGGTGAAACTATAAAAAGTGCGGAGGAGCTTTTTGCGGATGACAGGGTAAGGATCCGGAAAGTGGTTCAGAGTCCTGCAGGTAAGTTGTATATACTTTCTGATGAGGTTAATGGGAAATTGATCAGGGTTAGGAATGCGGGATTTTGAAATTTTGTTGTGGGATGTTTTAAAATGCTTACTGTAATAAAGACTTCGAGACCTGGATTTTATCTGAGAAATAGTCACAAAACCATTAATCTGAAGTATTATCTACTCCCAGGTTATATTTAATTTTCCTTCGTGAATACCCGTTCACCCTGCGGACGTTTGATGGTCATTTGCTTTTTGGCAGTATCGAATTCCAACATTACTCCGGTAGTGATCGTGAATTTATTTTCATCAATAGGTTCGACTGGTATAGCAGAGCCACTTTCCTGCTGAATGAAAAGCGTTGAGTCCTTTCTTGTAACTATCCATTTTACCGGTGCACCGGACGCAGTATAGACACCTGTGTATTGATCGAGAATTTCCGGGTTTATCTTAAGCACATCGAAAGAAGGGATCTCAAACGGCCTGTTCCAGTAAATATCAAAAACGCCGTTGACTATATCTTTTACCGGGTAAATCTTCGCATTTGTAGTGTAGGCCATTGCCAGTTTTTCTTCCGGATAATAAGCGAGCCATGCTCCTGAGGTTGAGCTTCCACCAGTATGGCCGTATAAATTTTTCCCGGCGAAGGTGAATGGTTCCATTCCCATACCCTCGCCATCGATCATTGTTTTCATCTGATCAAGGCTGTTTTGTGAGATCAGTTTTAGGTCGAACAAGCCCTGGATAAATTTTACCATATCTGTGGGAGTCGAAACGATTGCGCCTGCACCGGCAACGATGCTGAAATCCGGTTCCCTCGCTTCTCTCCATCCACCTACATACCTGTAGGAAAGGCTTTCATTCCTGGCTACGTTTGTGTTTCCGGTTCCCATGTAGGTGTTTTGAAGACCGAGCTTAGAAACGATGCGGTCTTTCAATGCTTGCTGGTAAGATTGACCACCTGCTTTTTCTACAATATAACCCAGCAGCACATAACCGGAGTTGCTGTAAAGATGCCTGGAGCCCGGTTCAAAATCAGGTTGCAATCTGGCGATTTCAGCAATTCTTTCCTCTTCTGTCCTTGGCTGCATTCCTGAGCCGTCGGGGACGACGTTAGGTATTCCGCTGCGATGCGACAGTATTTGATCGATAGTGATCTTTGTAGCATTGGGGATTTGCGGGAAGAACTTGTCAAGCCTGTCACTGAGTTTCAGTTTATCTTCTTCTATCAATTGAAAGATCATGACGGCAGTATACATTTTTGTGATCGATGAGATCCGGTATTTGGTTTGGTCGGTGAGCGGGGCCTTTATTGTTTCTGTGATCTGGCCATAGCCGAAAGAGCGGGTATAAAGGACTTTTCCGTCTTTAGCGATGGTGATACTTCCCATGCCTTTGTTTTTTTCGAGGAGGCGGTCAAAAAGTTGGTCAAGTTTTGCTTTATCTAATGGCTGTGCAGAAGCACTGCTAAAGATGGCTAATGATAGTATGATCCCTAATAATAGTTTAATCTTCATAGGTCAGGTTTTTATCATTTGAATAAATAAAAAGTACTTTGAATTACAAAGTAAATAAATTAAATTGCACTCAGAAAAATATTTTTTTGGATTTGGCTTATATTATTGGGAAAGAAGTTCTTAACTGCTTCAGATTTCTGCAGCTAGATGAATTGGGTCATGGCATATTTTATGAACTCTTCTAACTGGGAAGAGTTAATCGCTTTCAGCGAATTGCCGGACTAACATTTTTTGTTATGCTGTGCTAAATACATTTTACTCCTTCACTACCTCAAAGCTTCCCTTTCTTTCACCTTCTTTCACAATCCACCCAGGTGATAAATATAATTTCCAACCGTCTCCCGAAAAAGTAGTTTCATCGGATTTAATTGGTGCTGCAACACGACGAAAACTGCCATCACTCGACACGAGCACACCCTTCTCCGCTTCCAGCTTTCCCCATGCACCTGAGGCACGAAAAGGACCGAAATATATCGTTCCGATTCCCTGGAGCGAAACAGCTCCCCGGGTATCATAACTATGGTTGCCGCCAGGAAACGAAAGCGTCGGGCCTTCAACAAAAGTCTTACGCAACTCATTGAGGCGAGCCTGGCGATCTTCCTCTCTCTTCTGTTCAGACAAAAGAATTTCTGCACCATCATACCTGGCAGCAGCTATGCTGGCCTTACGGCCCGGTTTAATATTTAACGCTTGCATCAGGAGTACAGCAAGATCATCTGTATTTTTTATTCGCTTTCTCCAATCGGGAGAACTTGCATCGAGCAGAAGTCCATATGCGGGACCAGAAAAATAAGCAAATGTGCGAACGAAGCTGGCATCCTTAGCAATCCTTTCAGTATGGACAAGCAAATCAAGAGCACTACCGATAGCATCACTATCTGAATCCGCTACAAGCACTGTAGCAGTATAGGCAGCAAGTCCTTCGGTAATTTCCTGTCCTCGTTCGTCTTCGACACTGGCAGGAAAAAGAAGTCGCCGGGCTTTCCGGAATGCAAGAGCATCTGAAATAGCTTGCTTTCGCTGCCTGCCGGAACTGCGAAGTGCCTTCTCCAATGCTTTCCACTCGAGTCTCAACCAATATCTGCCTTCCTTCAAATCAAGATGTTCGGGTGTACCCGCCGCTGCACCTAATTTGAGCTGAGGTTGAATGCCATGAAATAATTCGTGAAGAAAAAGTTCTTTTCGGTCACGTGGAGATTTGGCGGCTACATCGTTCCAGATGTAAGCTCCCCATGTTTCCCCGCCCCATTGAATAGGTGCATTCACAAGACCAAGAAGCCGGGGCCTGGTTTCATCTGGCGCAGTTTTGCTGGTAGCAATCGTCTTTGTTTGCATGTCTAAGATGACCATTGGCCCACAGATGGAAATCCCCCATAAACGGCCATTATCCCGCTCGCAAAGAGCCTGAGCTTCTTTGAAATATTCCGTGGCGCGTTGTTGATCTACCTGTGCACTGGCAACTGTTGCCATGCAAATAAAAATCAGTTGCAATAAGCTTTTGTGGTAATGCATTAACTTACGCAATTGGTTAACCAAGTTACACCAATCTGTTATAACAGCCTGCAATTACCAGCCAGCGTTTAGTAATTACGTAAGCCCATAAGTGTATATGGAATTAATAAGTCATTCAATTGAAAACAAGTAACGTTGTTTCTCAACGAGATATGGTAGGGCTTACTTTGCCTTATCATCATGTCAGCTATCGCGATCAGGACTGTTTCGACAAAGTCGTCAATAGGTTTTCCAGGTTGGTCATGCTCATAGTAAATCCTTCTTTAAAGCCCATTTCAATCATTTTCTCCATACGGGCAAGGGATTCATTATAAATAGTAATACGCACTGTTGTCTTTCCGTTCTGTTCGCTAAAAGTGTAATCCCAATCAGAACCTGGTAATTCAGGGTTTTCATCTTTGTCAGCAAAAGCATTAAACATTTTGAAATTGGTTTTTGGGCTAATTGAAGTGTATTGCTGAATTGCCCAACGCTCCAATCCTTCGGGGCTTACCATGGCATAAAATCTTCGTCCCCCAACCTTGAAGTCCATAAATTTCGTTTTTGACTTCCAGGGTTTGGGGGCTACCCATTGGTCAAGGATCTCTGCTTTGGTAAAAGCATCCCATACAAGCGACAGGTCAGCATCGAATTCTCTTGTGATGAATACTTTTTGCGCTGCTTTGTCTACGGTAAAATCAAATAGCAAGTTCATTTTTTCTTATTTTTTAAGGTGTATAATACATCGTCGAGTTGTTTGAAACTTTCTTCCATGATCTTCCGGAACTGGTCGAGCCAGGTATCGATCTCTTTCATTTTATCGATTTTCAGTTCATAGAAGATCTCCCTGCCTTCCTGTCTTGGAACCAGGAGGTCGCATTCGGACAGGATGCGCAGGTGTTTGGATATGGATTGCCTTCTGATGTCAAAATGTTCCGCAATGGCATTGGGAGTCATTGCCTGCACGGCGACGAGGACAAGGATAGCTCGTCGGGTGGGGTCTGCAATTGCTTGAAAAATGTCGCGTCTCATGAGTTATAATTATGAAGCCGTTCGGTTGCAAATATATGTGAAGCCGAACGGTTGCGCAAATTTTATTTTCTTTACTATCAAAAACAAAGAAAGTCGCCAAGGCGACCTTCTGGATGATGATTACTTGTTTTCCCTTGAATAGTTATCCCTGCGGCTACACTCCATCAAATGTTTTATAGATTATTCTTTACCGTGTTATCACTCTCTATAAAAGGGGTGAAAAAACGCTTATCTTATCTTATCTTATCTTGTATTGCTTATACAACTTTGTTGATCGGATATAAGTACTTCAAAAAGAGGACGTCCACCTGCTGCCATTGAACCGTGTGAAAAAAGTGAAGAGGCTACATCCCAATACCAACTGAAACCCCTCCATGACCAGCACCACTGCATATTGCTAACGGCAATTCTATTGATTTATACGGAATTGTACGGTCAATTAGGTACTCTTCCTTCTCCGTTGATGGCAAGTATTTTGACGCAGTAAATAAGAAAGCCGGTCAGTTAAAGCAAAAGCTGGATAAGCAATCAGAAAAAATCATCACCCAATTTTTAAAGCAGGAAAGTAAATTAAAGCGGAAACTGGCACGCAAGGACTCTGCAACAGCTACGGCGGTATTATCAAGGCCCAAATTCTGTTATTATATTCCAGTATATAAATCAATCCGAGAAGAAATAGTAATCAATGTATAAAAATATATATCCAGTAAGGCTTTTTTTAATTATCCTTTTCATTTTTTGTGGATGCGCCGGAAGACATAATAATCTGTATTTGCTTTTAGATAATGCAGACGGGCTTTATGCGGGTTCTTCTGTGATATCCAGAGGGGTGATTATTGGGAAGGTAGAAGAGTTAAGTCTGAGTGATAAATGGATCGTAGTTAAATTGACTATAAAAGATAAATACAAACTACCTAAAGAGTCCGACTTCAAGGTTATGCTGGGTAATGTATTACAAAGAAAAAGCAATATTGATGTAACATTTTCTAGTTCGAAAGATACATACGCGAATAATGATACTGTGATAGTACATAATAAAAAAGGAATAGAAAATAATATAATACCCATGGAACTAGATTCTTCTTCAAGAGCAGAAATGTTAAAGGTCTTTAAACAGTTAGATACGTTGTTGAACCCCAAAAACAAGGCAAAGGACTGAAGGTCGTTTGAATATCGTCTTTCAAACTTTTACTAAAAAGTGACCACTCTTCGAGTAATTTTTAAAGTTTAAACTCAATAACGTGGTGAATAGGATGCGGGGAAATGCATTCGGTACATGAATTAGACCCTGGGAATATGATCTTTACATTCAATATTTTTGAATAGATACAACCTTGTATTAATTACTCGTGTTGTAAACTTTTCACTCTAACTTTATACTGTCCGTTATATAGGGACACTTACAAATGGTAAAGATTTTATAAAGGAGGGAACTCAAATAAAAATAATACCTGAAATTAGACAAAGGCAATAATGAAGAAAAGTAAAGACAATAATAGCCTTCCTAAATGGATAGTCTATCTGATGCTGATAGCGGCTATTTTGTATATACTGGCTATTTTGTTTTTTAGAAACCCTGTTTCTCGACAAGACTTCCCGCCTTTTAGAGGTCGTTGAATTATTTAAGGACTATGTCTTCATGAGTATAAATAAATAGTTCGCTTCGCAAAAAATCGGATTTAATACCAGGTGTTAAAAAGTTAATCCAGGTTGAGGTGTGTTCTTGTTTTATGTAAGCATAAAGTGCAAGAGTATATCCACATTCTTGTTGCGAATAGAATTTGAAGACGCATTGGCAGTAAATATACCTGCGCGTGTTCCTATACTTGCAAATAGGCCATTTCAGGGGACATAATCAAAAAACTGGGGTAAAATCCGTAAACTTTCCGAAAACAATCCGAAAACATTTGGCGAAAATCAACGGTTTTTATCGTTCATTAAGAACGCTTTAGCTCCCCCTGCTGGGGATCATAATATGTTGATTATCAATCAAGTTATGGCGATCCGTAAATTTTCCGAAAACACTAATCGATTGATACTAAATAGGTTAGTTATACGTGTTAAATAAGAAGTTCATTGAGTCCCTCCACTTTTTCAAAAAATCCCTTTGATCAGAATTGATTCAGAAAGCAGTTGACGCAAGTAATCTGTTTTATGAACCGTGACAGAATAACTTTTTGGAGAAACAACATAATCAGTAGGTACCAGAAATATCGTTTTATAGTTTGGCAAAAATATATTTTTGGAGAAGAATAAGCGTACTCATATGAATTTATCCAGGATTGATATTAAAGATAAATCTCAGCCCAATGCGGATTTTACTATTACACCTTTCAAAAAGGGAATCAGAAAAACGCAGCCCCACAAGCATAATAACTATTTTGAGATCATCTATCTTTCAGGAGGAGTTGGGTTTCACACAATTGATTCGAGAAAATTTGCCATATCCGTACCAATTATTTTTTTTATTCGTAGAGAGCAAATCCACTTCTTTGACATGGAGGGAGAGCCGGAAGGGTTTGTTGCTATTATTAAAAAGGGCTTTATTCAAAAAAGCCTCGACAATGAGTTGAAGCGATTATTAGAGAAGCTCAACAACCAGAATTGCCTTTTTTTAAAAGATGATTCAATTATTCAACCGGTTTTTCAGCTGCTGGCTCAGGAGTATGCAATCAATAATGAGCACAGTTTTCATGTGATCGAAGGGCTATTGAAAGCGCTACTGGCCAAGATCCTTGATCTTGCTCTTCCCACTGCTAGTCTATCGGAGATGAAATCAGATTTGTACCAATCCTTCCTCGAACTCTTACAGGGTGATAGTGTAGTCAGAAATTCAGTTCAATACTATGCCGGGCAGTTAAATACATCACCACAAAATCTGAATGCCGCCTGCCGAAAGGCATCGGACCAGTCTGCTTCCGAGGTGCTGGCAGAATTTATTACCAGAGAGGCAAAACGTCTATTAATTTACACAAGCCACACAATTTCCCAGATTGCATTTGCACTTGGATTTGTCGACGCCTCTCATTTTGTCAAATATTTTAAGCGTATTACAGGACAAACCCCACAAGTCTTTCGCTTATCAGGCGAATGATATCCCTGGTATTTTAATTACGCCCTGACATGGCCTGTTTGTTGCTGTGATTTTTATAAAGGATGTTTAAACTGGCAATCTGGCCGAACGATTTGACTTTAATTGAACCATAGCTAACACCCATGCTATAAATGTAAGCGTATGAAAATGACCGGTGGGATAGAAAATAATGGGAATGATCGCAGGCAATTTATTACCCAGACCTTAAAATTTACATTCGTTAGTGGTGTGATCGGCACCGGCCTGCTTGCATCCTGCGGGAAGAAGCAGAGTGGTGAAGAAAAAGAAGTATCCCCGCCTGAGGACCTGATGCAGGAACATGGCCTGCTAAACCGGATATTGCTGATATATGATCACTGCAGAGCCAGCCTGACCAACAAAGAATCTTTTCCTGCCGAGGCACTTGAAAGCGCAGCCGGAATTGTAAGAAACTTTGTGGAAGACTATCACGAAAAGCAGGAAGAGGATTATTTATTCCGACGTTTCAAAAAGGCGCACCAGCTTGAAGACCTGGTAGACACATTATTAAGCCAGCATCAGGCAGGCAGGCGGCTTACCGACCAGATCATACAGTTATCCGGATCCTCAACAGCATCAGACACTGAAAAGCAGCAACTGATACAGGCACTGACCTCTTTCAATTACATGTATCGCCCGCATGAAGCCAGGGAAGACACAGTATTATTTCCTGCGTTCCGTAAAATCGTTTCCCAAAATGAATACGATTCGCTGGGAGAGGAGTTTGAGAAAAATGAGCATAAACGGTTTGGAAAAGACGGTTTTGATATGATGGTTGAGAAAGTCGCCGGCATTGAAAAGCGTTTGGGTATATATGAATTGTCACAGTTTACCCCCCTTCGTTGATTGCTCCAGGATCAATCAATAATACCGTACTATTTTCAAATATACCATAGAGTTGTCAGTTCAAATTCTAATATTTGTCATTCAACGATTTGCGGATAACGGTCTGTAGACCTGATCCGCTTTTCTTGTTGTTTTCAGGTATAGTATTGAACAGGTAATTGGCAAATAGTCGTTCCGTAATCAAATAGTGCAACCAAAATTTTAAACAAGGCAATGTTTACAATCAGCCAATCAGGGGCTAAAAAATACCTGGTAGTTATTTTACTTCTTTTCCTTTTCATGGTTACTGGCTCTGAAAATGCCGGTGCTCAGCAGATTAGACTTTCTATCAGGGAGACCTTGAATAAGGTTCAACATAATCTTCCTCAACTGGAAGCCTACCGCCTACAGGAGGAAGCTGCCAAGGAAAACATCCCCCTCGCGAAAAACAGCCTTATGCCTGATCTCGTAGCAGGTTACCAGGTAAATATGGCCACCTTTAACAACATTACGGGGATGAGTTATCCTGGTTTTCTGTTACCAATAAGCGGGCCACCATCTGCCGGCAATGAAATGAATTTTATACCTGGTACAGCCTTGGGAGCGCTTATCAAATGGAACCCCTTTACGTTCGGGCAACGCAATGCCGCTATTGAAAAGGCAACCGCACAATACAAGCAGGCAAATGCAACCTACAATGAACAGTTGTTTCAGTATCAGTATGCCGCAATTAATCTGTATCTCGAGATCCTCTATCTCAGAAATCTTGATCGTATTTCATCGGCAGTTATTGAAAGGAATAAAATCAATCTTGAACAATCTTTGGTGCTGGCAAAAACGGGGTTAAAACCCGGGATTGATACGGTGCAATTTCAGTCCGCTATAATCCAGGCAGAAATTGAGTATCTCCAAACAGAAAAAACTTATCTGCAAAAACTGACAGAATTGACCCGTTTAACAGGAATTACAGATGCGGCCCGCAATATCCTTTTAACCGACACAACGCTTAAGCCTTCATTGCTTTTTCTGGACTCCACCTCTTTCAATAGTCATCCTTATTATCAATTTATAGAAGCACAGAGAAATACCACAGCCGCTGGTTTGCGGGAAATACAACGTTCGTGGCTTCCTCAACTGGATGTATGGGGTAATGTTTATGCCCGGGGCTCAGGAGTAAATGCCAATGGCCTTATCAATAAGACCGATGGCTGGGGACTTTCCAGGACCAATGCAGGAATTGGTCTGCAACTTAGTTTTCCGATCCTGCAATTCAGCAAACTCAACATTCGTAAAAAACAATATGGTTACTTATTGAAATCAGATGAAGAAAGGTTGGCGCAGGTACGGCTTGATATTGTCAAACAGGTTGAAAGCGCAGAGCTGCAATACAGGCAGGATGCTCAAATTGCCGATAAAACACCTCTTCAATTAAAAATCGCTACCGATGTATATGATGGTTTAAAGCTTAGTTATGAAGCTGGCTTAATTGATTATGCCAGAATATACCAATCGCAATACGAATTAACAAGAGCAGAACTCAACAATGCAACTGCACAATTACAGCTATGGCGTTCTTTATTGTCTGTTGCTGTTGCCAAAGGGAACCTGGATTTATTTTTAGATCAACTCAAATGATTGTATGAAGCTCATTATAGCTGCGTTACGACGTCCTGTCACCATACTGGTAGCAATACTGGCCATCCTGTTCTTTTCCTGGTTGGCGATGCGGAATACTAAGGTTGACATATTTCCAAAGCTGGGTTTGCCAACTGTATATGTAGCCCAGCCTTATGGAGGTTTGTCACCGGAACAAATGGAAGGATTCATCACTTCGTATTATGAATATCATTTTCTCTATATTACCGGAGTAAAATATGTAGATTCAAAATCTATTCAGGGGGCTGCCATCATCAAAATAGAATTTAATGAAGGCACCGACATGAGCCAGGCTATGGCAGAAGTGGTAGGTTATGTGAATCGCTCAAGAGCTTTTATGCCACCCGGGACTGTTCCTCCATTCATTACCCGCTTTGATGCAGGCAGCGTGCCTGTAGGTCAATTGGTTTTCAGTAGTGAAACCCGCTCACTGGGGGAGATTTCCGATCTGGCGCTTTTCAGGGTTCGCCCAATGTTCTCAACCCTGCCCGGCGTTTCTGCTCCTCCACCATTTGGAGGTAACCAGAAAACAGTATTGATCACAGTTGATCCTGACAAGATCAGGAATTATCACCTTACACCAGATCAGGTAGTACAGACACTGGTAAAAACTAATACGATCAGCCCGGCGGGTAATGTGCGGATAGGAGACAGTACCTACATTACACCGCAAAACAGCGTTATCGAAAACCTAAATGAATTGCAGAATACCCCGCTGCAATTAGGTAGTGGCCCTTCCGTGTATGTAAAAGATATTGCTACCGTTGCATTGGGCTCTGATGTAACTACCAGCTATGCACTGATCAATGGCAAACGCTCTGTCTATATTCCCGTTACTAAAAGAGCTGATGCTTCTACCTGGGATGTGGTGCAGCGGGTAAAAGCTGCTTTACCCGATATGCAGGCTGCTATTCCTGACGACATCAAGGTTTCCTATGAGTTTGACCAGTCTGGCTATGTGATCAATTCCCTTAAGAGTTTATTATTTGAAGGAGGGTTGGGGGCCATTCTTACCGGCTTAATGGTCTTGTTATTTCTGCGCGACCGAAGAGGTGCGCTGATCGTTGTATTAACGATCCCATTAGCATTACTCTCTTCAGCCACACTTTTATACCTCACCGGCCAAACTATCAATATCATGACCCTGGGTGGTCTTGCTTTATCGGTAGGGATACTGGTAGATGAAGCTACCGTGACCATTGAGAATATACACCGGCACATGGAGGCAGGCAAAAGCAAGGCAAGAGCCATTGCAGATGCATCCAAAGAAATAGCCATTCCCAAACTGCTGATACTGCTAAGTATTCTTGCTGTATTTGTTCCTTCTTTGTTTATGAATGGTGTTCCTAAAGCCATGTTTCTTCCTTTGTCGCTTGCTGTGGGCTTTGCCATGATTGCATCATTCCTGTTATCTCAGACATTTGTTCCTGTGATGGGCAACTGGCTCATGAAGCATCATTTAAGCAACAAGGAAAGATCGCCAGGTTTTTTTGAACGGTTCAAAAGCAGGTATGCACAATACAGCAACTGGCTTCAGGAAAGAGGCGGAATGCTTACAGGAATATTTATTGTGCTATCCGTTGGAGCTGTTGTTTTACTTTTCACGATGATTGGGACAGAGCTATTCCCTAAAACAGATACAGGTCAAACACAGGTAAGGCTGCGTTTACCGGTAGGTACCAGGGTGGAGAGAACAGAAGATGCCACCCGTATTTTGCTGAATGAAGTGGACCGGATCGCCGGAAAAGAAAATGTACTTATCACGTCTGCTTTCGTGGGAACCCAGCCATCCAGTTTCCCCGTGAATTATATCCATCTGTGGACCGGCGGGCCGCATGAATCCGTTACAAAGATCAAACTGAAGCCAGGAAGTATTGCTTTAGACAGATTTAAAGAACAGCTAAGAATGGCTATCGTTAAAGAAGTACCAGATGCTAAAATTTCTTTTGAACCCGGTGATCTGTCTGAACAGGTCCTTAATCTTGGTTCAACCAATCCTGTTGAGATAGCCGTGATCAACAAAAACCTGGAAGATGGCAGGAAAACCGCTACCTGGTTGTATAATCAGCTTTCAGCTGTTTCATTCCTCAGAGATATTCAGATCGCAACACCTCTTGATTACCCGGCCATCAAAATTGATGTGGATCGTGTGAAAGCCGGACAACTGGACCTTACTACAGATCAGATTACACGTTCTACTACTGCAGCCACATCATCCAGCCGTTTTACTTCACCCGCATACTGGCTTGACAAGGCAACCGGAACGGCCTACATCATACAGGTGCAATACCCAGAATACCGGATGAATAGTACTTCGCAACTCGAGATGATCCCTGTTTCTTCCGGTAATGGAAATCTTCATCTGCTCAATGAAGTGGCTTCCTGGAAACGCATCAATATACCCGGTGAATATGACCGCTTAAATCAACAGCGTTATATTACCATCACCGCTAATGTGCAGGGGGAGGACCTTGGCAGAGCCTTCAAGGAAGTAAATAAAATTATCAGTCAGGCCCCTATTCCTAAAGGTTCAAAAGTCTTACTGCGCGGCCAGCCCGAACTCCTGAAAGACACATTGTACAGCCTGCAATTCGGACTATTAGTTGCTATTGTGGTAATCCTGTTACTGATGACGGTTTTCTTTCAGTCCTTCCGGCTATCGCTCATTATACTTTCTGTTATTCCTGCAGTGGTGACGGGCTCATTATTCTTTCTCCTGCTTACAGGAAAAACGCTGAACATTCAATCTTATATGGGTTGTATTATGTCCATTGGTGTTGCCATTGCCAATGCAGTATTATTCATAACAGCAGCAGAGAGCCAGCGCAAGGCAGGAAACCCCCGTGCAGCTTTGATAGCTTCTGAAAGCAGGCTACGTCCCATTATTATGACAAGCCTTGCTATGATAGCAGGCATGACCCCCATGGCCTTGGGATTAGGTGAGGGTGGTGATCAGATCGCTCCGCTGGGTGTCGCAGTGATCGGAGGCCTGGTATTTTCCACAATAAGTGTGTTATTCTTCCTGCCTCAGATATATCATTACTCAATGGGAAATAGAAAATATGTTTCTGCATCACTTGATCCGGACGATATGAACAGCAAAAATTATAATGAACAATGAAAAGCAACAATCAGTCTATAAAATATTTTTTAGTGGTGCTATGGGCATATTCTTTGATCAGCTGTCAGAATAATGCCTCTTCGCCAGCAGTTTCAGCACCAACTAACCCACCAGACACAGTACCTGTGTTGGTATTGCATGATACCAACCTCACTAAAAGTATTGAACTTCCCGCTGAGTTATTGCCTTTCGAACAGGCAGAACTATTTGCAAGGGTGCAGGGTTATCTAAAAGACCTGAGGGTTGATATGGGCGACCAGGTAAAACGGGGACAAACACTTGCCATCATTGAAGCCCCAGAATTGCAAACAAAATATGCAGAGTTTCAGTCGTCTCTGCAAGCTGCAAAAGCAAAATACCTGAGCAGTATGGATGTTTATCAACGCCTTTCCAAAGCAGCCCAGGCGAAAACACCGGGCATTGTAACGCCTGTTGATCTTGAACGTAGCCGGAACCAGTACCTCGCTGACAGTGCCAGCTATGAAGCTGCACACCTGCTGGCCCAATCTTACAAAGAAGTTGCGGGCTACCTTGTGCTTCATGCTCCTTTTGATGGCGTTGTTACAGCCCGGAAAGCTGACAGGGGAACATTGGTAGGTAACAATCAGGCAATCCTGACCATACAGCATAATGGCAAACTCAGGTTAAGAGTAGCAGTGCCTGAATTATATATTGCATCCGGAGCTGTTTCCAAAACAGCTCCTTTTAGAGTAGACGCATATCCCAATAAATTATTTCAAGCGGCCCTTGCCCGGAAAAGCGAAAGCATTGATCCACAAACAAGAACGGAAACCTGGGAATACATCTATGATAATAAAAGTCATGATCTGAAAGCCGGTTCCTTTGCTTATGTAAAACTGGAATTACAAAGAACTGGCAATTCGTTTATTGTTCCTCCTTCTGCTATTGTTACCAATCAGGAACGGAAATTTGTTATCGGGGTGAAGGATGGGAAAGCAGTCTGGATCGATGTGAGGCAGGGGATGTCTACTGATAAGGGCATAGAGGTATTTGGGAATCTCAGTAATAATGACACCATCGTGGTTAGGGCTACTGATGAGAGGAAACCTGGAAGTACTGCCATTTGGAAAGAGAAATAAATCATTGCTTCATCTCGGATAAGTACATATTTGAAATATATACAACTTATATAATTTTATGTATTAATTTTTTTTGAATAAGATTTAGATTATTTGAAAATATTAATTGAATATCAGTCTAATCAGATATAAGATCTTATAGAGAGGTTTAGCTATCGCCGGTCAGAAAATTGAATTAAAAGCCTTAGCGGTCACCTGAACTGCTGCGATACCCGGGAGCGAGATTTCACGAACCAGAGAGGCGGTGTTAAAGGATGATCCTATAAGTTAGGGGTGCTGAAAAAAGAATAATTCAAGAACTTCCTGCTTTTTATTGAGACACAGACACTTACTATGAAATTTTTCAGATAGGTTTAGTTACTTTGCATTGAAAAAAAAGAAGTATATTAATCTTTTTTGAAGAAAATCCCTTATGGCTAACGCGGAACAAGTAAAAAGTCTGATCAAGGCACACGTAGATAATGACCAAATTCGTTTTACGACGTTGGCCCTGCAGATTGCTGCCTACGAAGCCAAATTGGGCCATTCTGAATTTGCATTTGAGATTCGGGACTTAATTGACAAAAGCAAGGCAAGTAAGATTGTTAAATTAAAGCCTTTTGCCAGCGATTTTGGTGACCTGATTCTGGAAGTTGCTCCAGTTGAAAGAATGGCAGAGCTAATCGTATCAGATGAAATAACTGAAAAGATTGATCGCATATTACTGGAATATAAGCAAAGTCACAAGCTCGATAAATATGGTATGGCCAACCGCCGGAAGATTTTACTGGTGGGTACACCGGGTACAGGAAAAACGATGACCGCTTCTGTCATTGCGCAGGAATTAAAACTTCCTTTGTACGTTATCCTCATGGACAAGCTAATGACTAAGTTTATGGGTGAAACGGGAAATAAGTTGAGACAGATATTTGAATTAATAGAAGAAAAAAAAGGCGTTTATTTCTTTGATGAATTTGATACCATTGGTGGCGAAAGAGCAAAAGATAATGATGTGGGTGAAATGAGAAGAGTGCTCAATTCATTCCTTTATTTTATTGATAAGGACAAATCGGATAGCTTAATACTGGCTGCCAGCAATAATCTTTCTCTTTTAGATCAAGCCCTTTTCCGAAGGTTTGATGATATTATCACATACAACCTACCATCTGAAAAAGAAATAATTAAACTTCTAACAAACAAACTTTCATCCTTTAAATCCACCTTTAAACTCGAACCTCTTGTGAAAATCGCATTGGGATTAAGCCATGCTGAAATTACTTCTGCTTGTCAGGATGCTATTAAAGACGCAATTCTGCGTAATAAAACGAAAGTTGAAAAAGCTAAACTGATCAAGTTTTTGGAGCAAAAGAGGAGTGTTTATGCTGGTAAGAAATAACAATGGCCGATAATAATCCTCACATATTCTTAAAAAATATTGCTATCTCTTACGATTTTCGGCCGAAGCAGGGTTTCGGCTCAGAGAATATCCCTGTTCGCAACAGAGATCTGCATAGCAATAAGTTATTGCAGGAATTTACTATTGCGGAAAATGCTATTCAGCAAACAAGGCGAGAAAGAGGTCAGAATGATTTGCCGGTAAAAAGTGGCTCTTATTGGGAGTTTTCCGGTAGAGCAGGATATAGTTTGGTGACAAAAAGCCTTGAAGATCTTTCCAAAAACATACGATTGCTAAATATCAAGACGGAAGGAGATACTCCTGATAACACAACTATTAAAGCAGTTGCATATGTGCCAGAGGATGAAGAAAAAATGTTTAGAAAGAAGATAACTGACTATAAGTTTAAAAATACAAAGGCGGGAAATCCTAAGAATGCCAATCTTGTAAATAGTATAGAAAGTATTAGTCTTGCATCCATCTCGTCGCTTTGGACAGATGACCCTGTGTTAATTCCAAATGAAAATCAGGAGTGGTGTGAGGTCTGGCTTTATATTGGTAAGAGTGTAGAGGAAATAAATTCGGAAATCCAGCAATGTTGTGAATTAATAGATGTGCAGTTAAGCGGCCAGGTACTGGTATTCCCCGAAAGAATGGTGCGGTTGATTAGAGCTAATCGTGCGCAATTGATGGAGCTAGTCGAACAGTGTGACTTTATTGCCGAAATGCGATTGCTTAGAGAAACAGCAAGATTTTGGCTTACGGAAAATAATGCTGATCAGGTAGCATGGGTGCAGGATCTATTACGACGGGCCTCATACTCATTTTCCAACGATATTGGCGTATGTATCCTGGACACGGGGATCAATAATGCTCATTTGCTTCTTGCCCCTGTTTTAGATGACAACGACAAGCACTCAGTTGAACCAGGATGGGGGCTAAATGATCATGATGGACATGGCACATTGATGGCAGGTATTTCTGCTTATGGTGATTTGCAAATTTTATTGGAATCTCAGGAAGCAGTTGAGATAAACCATAAACTAAGTTCAGTTAAGATTTTACCTCCTACCGGACAAAACGACAAAGAATTGTATGGGGTTATAACAAGCCAGGGAATCAGCCGCTCCGAATTAGCAGCACCCAATCGGAAACAGGTTTATTGCATGGCAGTAACTTCCCAAGAAAAAATATATAGAGGAAGACCTACATCATGGTCATCCGCTATTGACCAATTAGCATTTGGTGAAATAGAAAGCGAAAAGAGACTGATAATTATCTCTGCTGGCAATGTGAGAGATGATGTGGAGTATCAAAATTATCCTAACAGTAATGTTTCTATTTCAGTGGAAGATCCGGCACAAGCCTGGAATGCCTTGACTATCGGAGCGATCACAGACAAGATCATTATTACAGACCCGGCCTATAACAACGGACATTCACCCATTGCCAACATTGGTGAGTTATCTCCTTATAGTTCTACCTCCACAACATGGGAGCACCGAAAATGGCCATTGAAGCCTGATATAGTTTTGGAGGGCGGCAATATTCTAAAAGCGCCGGACAACAGTATCGTTGGGTGTATTGATGATTTTGCGATTTTATCAACTTCACGCAGGCCATTGAATAACCAGTTTGATGCTTTTTCAGGAACCAGCGCAGCTACTGCTTATACTTCATGGATGTGTGCTAAAATTCTTTCTGCATACCCAAATTCCTGGCCTGAAACATTACGTGGTTTAATTATCCATTCAGCAGAATGGACGGCTGCCATTATCAACCAGTTTTCGATTGACCTTACCAAGAAGCAACACATAGCAAACTTAATGCGCATTTGCGGTTATGGTGTTCCAAACATTGTTAAGGCTATCCAGAATACACAAAGCTCATTTACTCTTATTGCTGAAGAAGAAATTAAGCCTTTCTCTGTTAATGAAGCTGGCAGGGTGATAGCAAAAGACATGCACTTTTTTAAGCTACCATGGCCCAAAGAAATGCTGCTCGGATTGGCTGAAACAAAAGTCAAGTTTAGAATTACCCTTTCTTACTTCATTGAACCAGCTCCAGGCGAAATTGGCTGGAAAGACAGATACAGGTATCAATCCTACGGTTTCCGGTTTGACGTAAATAACCCAACAGAAACGGAAGAAGAGTTTCTCAAACGAATAAATCTTGCTTTACGTGACGAGGATGAAGTTGTTGAAACAGGAAGCGGATCTGACAGATGGAAAATCGGACCAATTCTCCGGAATTTGGGTCTGTGCACTCGGATGTCTGGGAGGCAACAGCAGCAGAAATTTCGACCTGTAATTTCATTGCGGTATATCCAGTAACAGGATGGTGGAAGGATAGAAAGCCACTGGATAGATGGCAGCAAAAAACCCGTTACTCATTACTTATTTCCCTTGAAACACCTGAACAGGAAATTGATATTTATTCTCCGATCTATAATCTTGTTTCAACGCCAGTAACCATTCCGGTAAATCAGCAATGAATTTATGAGGCCCTGTGATTCTTTTGAGGGAATTCTCAATTGACAAGACTGATCAGGAAAATAGCGTTCTGGTCGAGTTAATACTGCAACAAATTACTGGGACGCAGTAGAAATTGCCGAAGGATAGTTAATACCACTACCCCAGAAATATATTCTTAAACAAGCATCCAGCATAGCTTTGGTTCTACTAAAACAAATGGTCTTTCTGCTTAAGCGCTTCAAATGTGTCCGGAGGTTCAGATTTCGCCTTTCGATATGGTTAATCAAAGTAGCGCCAGCAGAGTGAATACTTTTGGGAATTAAGCTTTTGTAAGTCGTTAGATTATCGGTGTAGATGCGTTTTACCTCTGACAGCAGCAGCGTATTAATGATCATGCTTAACGTTCGTTTGGAACGTTTGCCCACAATATAGTCCACTACTTCACCAGTAGATCGGTTTAGCGCATAAGCGACCCAATATTCATTGCCCTTATGTCCTACAAAGGTCCGTAGTTCGTCTACCTCAAATTCTTGTTGATTCAAAGGAATAGGTGGTTTGGGTATGCTGTTAGCGATTCGTTTTATGTGCTTGAGAACTGTGTTATTAGCTATTTTGAGTATCCTGGCGGCTCCTCTGATTCCGACGCTTTCGCATTTCTGCTTTGGAATTAATGCTATTATCTCCGGTTTATAAGCCTTGTACCGGTAGTGCCCCTGCTGATATTTTTTACAAGCCTTGCAATAGAGCTTTTGCTGACCATTTTTTTGACGACCTGCTTTCTGGCATTTCGCTTCACAAAATTTACAATTCATAATGCCAGATAATTTGAAACACGAGTAGAAAAAATCCGCTTTATTAATTCAGATAAAAGTATTGGCAGGGCAAAATTAGGGGAACTTGTAAATGAAAAAGGGCCTTTAGGCCCTTTAATTCAATAAGTTGTTTCGCTCGGGATAAAACCAGATAATTTGAAACATTACCTGTAGTTCGTTAGTGTTCGTTAAGAACGCTTTAGCTCCCCCTGCTGGACTTGAACCAGCGACCCTCTGATTAACAGTCAGATGCTCTAACCAACTGAGCTAAGGAGGAATATATTCTATCTGAGTACGCAGCTTTCGCCAGCTACCCTCCCTTTCGGGGCAGCAAAAATAGGGAAAATCAGTCTTTTAAAAAGCAATTTTTCAATTATTCCCCACGCTTTTTTTAAACTTAATAAACACTAACCCAGAAAAAATAATAAACCCACCGGAATGCTACAATATTTAGTAATTTTGATTTTTCACTCTTAGAATTCCTGACATTGTACATAGCAGATCTTCATACACATTCCCACTACGCTCAAGCCTGCAGCAAATTTCTAACCTTGGAAACCCTTTACCAATGGGCACTTATTAAAGGTATACAGTTGATCAGTACCGGAGATTTTACTCATCCTGCCTGGTTCAAAGAACTGCAGGATAAATTGGAACCCGATGGCAAAGGCTTATTCCGGCTTAAGAACCCCCCGAATGAACCCGCGCTACCTGGCATAAAACCCAGATCAGCTGATATCCGTTTTTGCCTTTCCACAGAAATATCATCTGTATACACCTACGGCGGTAAAACAAGAAAAAATCATAACCTGGTCTATGCCCCGGATTTTTCATCCGCGGGTTGGATCAATAAAAAAATATCACGTTTCGGCAATCTTGCCGCCGATGGACGACCTACTATCTCTTTATCTTCCCGTGATCTGCTGGAAACAGTACTGGAAGCACCTGGCCGGCAAACCCATCTCGTTCCTGCGCATGCCTGGACTCCCTGGTTTTCTACTCTGGGTTCGAAAGGAGGTTATGATAGCGTAGATGAGTGTTTCCGCGACTTATCGCCCCATATTTTTGCTTTAGAGACCGGTCTTTCTTCTGATCCTGCGATGAACTGGCGCTGGAGTCAACTCGACAGGTTCACCATGCTTTCCAGTTCAGATGCACATTCCCTTCAGAAATTAGGCCGCGAAGCCAATCTCTTTGAGACTGAGCTCGGCTACGAAGCTTTATTCGAAGCCATCAAAATGCAGAAAGGATTCTTAGGCACCTACGAGTTCTTTCCGGAAGAAGGAAAATATTCTTATGACGGGCATCGTAACTGCGGCGTTTGCCTTTCTCCCGCAGAGGCCATAGCTATAAATAATATCTGCCCTCAATGCGGAAAGCAGCTGACGGTTGGGGTAATGCAACGCGTAGAACGGCTGGCCGACCGGACAGAACCAGTTCGACCTCTCCAAGCGGCTTCTTTCAAATATATTATTCCTCTTGCGGAAATACTCTCGGAGATACATGAAACCGGAGTAGAGTCGAAAAAAGTAATGACGGCTTACGGAGAAGCAATAAACATGTTTGGTAATGAATTCGATTTATTACAGGCAGTGCCAATCAATGATATCCACCGGTTCAATCCCTTGCTGGCTGAAGCCATCCGCCGTATGCGGGACGGCGAAGTGATCAGGCAGGCCGGCTATGATGGAGTGTTTGGAAAGATCAGTTTGTTTGAAGGAAAACCCTCTCTGTCATCTACAAACTCTCACAAGCAAATGAACCTTTTCTAATAATTATTCTCCGGACCTGCCTGCATGCAATTCCGGCTCGCTCATCAATATCAATGCGAATTGACTGAGTTCCTCTTCCCTCGTCTTATAATTAATAAACTTTCCGTTTAACATGCTCACAGGAAAATAGTCGAATTCCTTTTTTATGGGCATTGGTTTTTCACTGATCAGTTTTTCGGTCTCATTGTCCGGGGCATATAATAAATAAGAAGAGTAGGGGATTTGCTCTAATTGTTGCAGGCTGTCGATCGTGATCACCCGTGAGTGCAGGTAAAAGGTCAGCGCATACGAATAATCCTTCCGCAGTTGCACTACCGGTATATGCGGAAATTTTTTATTACTGTAAAATGCCGCCTCGCTTCCCGCCTGGTAATGCATAATGGAAGGATAAGCGATACTGTTCAGGTAAAAATTGACGATCAATGCTGCGAGTGCAGTCCGGTAAAAGAGTAAAGTCTTGGAAGGAAAAGAGCCCATTCCCGGTAAAAAAACTAATAGGATGATCAACACAAAAATCAGGATCAGCGCCGGCCAGGAAAGCGTTGCCGGTCTGAAAAAATAGTGCAGCAATAGCGGCGCAATGACCATGATGGTGATAACGATGGTCTGCACCACATGGACCGCCTTCCATTCTTTCGATAACTTCACCTGCTGCAAATAACCTGATAGTAAAATGGCTAAGAGCGGAAATATTATATTACTGTAATGAGGTAACTGGAATTTGGATAATGAGAAAACCAGCAGCGTAATAAAAGCACCTGAGAGACTCAACCATTCTACATGTTGTGCCGACCTGCGCCAGCGCTTTTGCCAGATCCTGACCAGCGCCATATATAAAACCAGCGACCATGGTAGAAATGCCCAGATCAGCGTATGCAGAAAAAAAGCCGGGTCACCTTTTCCTTTTATAGGACCGGTATTGAGAAAACGGCCAAACTGGCTATCCCAAAAGAAGAACCGGATCCCTGAAACACCTGTCCTGCCAAAGACAAGTTTTTCAGGATGCTGATCAAACTGGTACCAAAGGCAGTACAGTTCAGGCGTAATGAACAGGAAGATCAGCAAAGCTGCGATCAACCAACGCAAATGGAATAACTGCTGCCAGTTCTTTTTGAACAATAACTCTCCGCCAATTGCCCCTGCGATCGGAATAATAGCAAAAGGCCCCTTGGTCATGATGGCACAGGCAGCGAATAAAGACCCGAGAATGAGTTGCCAGTTTTTCTTCTCAGTATATGACCGGTAAAAATGATAAATGCTGCCGATGATCAGCCCGGTAAGATAGGGCTCTGCCCGCACATCATTGTTGGAGATAACAATATGCTGGGCAGTCAACAAAATGATCACAGCCCAATAAGCTGTTTTCTCATTGTATAATTTTCTCGCAAGTAAATAAGCATACCATACACCCAGCAGAAGGAACAGGATCGCCGGTAGTTTATAAGCCCAGGTAGTGAATCCAAAGACTTCGAAAGAAAGCGCTGTTGCCCAGAAAGGAAAATGCGGTTTATCCAGCCAGTCGGTGCCATGAGAGAATAGTTCAACATAGTTTCCTTTCTCCACCATTGTGCGGGCAATACTGGCATACAAAGGGCCGTCTGCTCCCAGCAATACTACAAACAGTCCGCTGAAATTGACCGCTATAGCGAGGAACAGCAGAAAGTAAAGCCAAGCACGTTGATGAGAGGAGGTAGGCATAAACTCAGGTTGGGTGAACTGTTTAAAAGTACCCGGCTGATGTAAAGGAATTATGACCGTAATGCTATCGAAGCGTTAAGCTGCGGTTTTCCGCTTACAGCAAATGTTACTCCTGAGTATTCTCAGAAAAGGGCCTTATTTCAAAAATCAAACCCCGCACCATCCGGGGAAATGAAAACCCCGGCATGCAAATTTTTTCACCGGCAATTCTTTGAGTTTTCTCAGATATATCGAAAAAACACGAATTGTTTTTTGCGGAAAACCCTCGTCTTATATAAGTTTCTCCCTGTCGTATTTCCTTTTTCTAACTCATTGTTTATATTTTTAAGCATCCAATTAGAAAAACCATGCAAGCCCAGCCATCCACCAGCGGCTTCACCACCGCTATTATTCTTTCTGCAAAGAATTCCCTCTCTGGTATTTATTCTCCTATTCGTCAGGGCACTAAGCCTGTTCAACCAGCTTTTTGCTTATGAAATCCCTGCTTTATATCGTAAAAGCCAGGCGCAACGCGCTTCTGCTCTTTGTGTTTACAATCCTGAGCCTGGTATTCCTGATAAAACTGATCAGTGATAACAGTGAAAAAAGAAAGGCAGGAGAATCAGCCTTACAACTGAGTAATAAAGTGATCCAGAACATCGAGAGTATTCGTTCTTCGATCACAGAAGCAGAATCTCTGCTGCAATCATATTTGCTTACCGGTGATCAGCAATGGAAGAGATCCCTTTTTGCCATACATGGACGTGTATACCGCGTGCTGGAAGAAACTGCCGTTATGGAAACCGATCCTTTGCAACAGAAAAAATTCGCTTTAATAAAACAGGCACTTCAAAACAAGATCAGTTTCCAGCAAACTATAATGAGGGCAGACTCTATTACACCGGAATTGAGAACGGAAATGGGCTATTATGGCCTGAACCGCCGGCTTACAGCGAGAATACAGTCGCCTATGCGACTGCTGCTCGAACGCCAGGAACTGCTTCTTCAACGAAAAACCGAGGCAAACACAGATGCCGCCAACCAGGCCAGGTTTCTGACAATTTTCTATGCTGTGTTTATTTACCTGTTTATACTCTATGCTTTATGGCAGTTGCGTAAGCAGGCAGAGCCTGGTCCTGCGGCAGAAATGCTGGAAGAAAAGAATGAAACGAACCCACCGTATAGCCATGAAAATAATAACACTCCTGTAGCACAGGAAGATTTTCGCGGTGTGTTCTCTATTCATGAAGGATATAGCAAGGGGGCAAACGATAATGAAAGGACCGGGGTTGTCCGCGTACTTTGGCCATCGCAGCAGGAACTGGACAAGAATTTTGGCAATGTGTCTGCCTCAACAGAGGTATTGCATCTTCACCAGGAAAATGATCATTACCTGGGACACGCCGTAAATGCGCACTATTTTCAACCCGGACCCTCATTTAATCGCGTACCCAATGGATATATTCCAGGGGCGATAGCCTCATATAGTCTTTATCCTATCCCTTCCTCGCCTCTCACCCGCCTGCCAAGCCAGGAGCAACCAGGCTTTCGATTGACTGAATTGGTACAATCGGTGCTGGGATCTTTTTATTCCAGGGCCGAAGAAAAAAACATACGCCTTTTGCATACTATTGACCCGGCGATACCACATACGCTTTCAGGGGATGTCGAAAAATTGGGTAAGATATTGAGCGGCTTGCTCGACAATGCAATGCGATTCACTTTTAAAGGCTATGTTCAGCTCACCGTCAGTTGCCTGAAGATGGATGGAGAGCAAACTGAGATTGCTTTCTCAGTGGCTGATACAGGCAAAGGCATTGATCCTGATAAGATGCAAGATCTTTTACATGGCAACGGTACTCAACTTCCTGCTCTTGCACAAGCCAGGAGACTGGTAGAGTCTCAACATAACCAGTTGATGATCCACAGCACAGAAGAAGATGGAACGGTTTGTTGTTTTACAGCCTGCTTCAGATGCTAAAGGAGATGCTTCCAGCCGCTTCGAACCGGATTGGTCAGTTTGGTTACTTAAGCGATTTTGTGGCGGCTGCTTAAAACAAGCCAAATAGCTTGCTTTCTTCTATGCCTACATACACGCCGTCTTCCCGGATTTCCACTGGCCAGTTTTTCAGATAATATCCTTCACCGCTTGTGTTCCGGCCATTTTTCAAATCGAATTTATACCGGTGAAGGGGGCAAACCACATTTCCCAGCGCATCAATATATCCTTCGCTTAGCCACCCTCCTGCATGCGGGCATTTCCGGGCAACGGCGAAAACTTTTTCATTGAACCGTGCAAGGCATAGACTTTTACCACCGACTTCGGCTTCGGTCATATTATTGGAAGAGAAGTCGATCTCGTTAATATGATCAGTGATCTTGTGCCAGATGTATTTTTTCTCTGCCATGTGTTAAGGGAGAGCTGATTCGTATAAAGGAATCAGATGCTTAATAAAGAAATTCAGTTTTGTAAGGATACCTGACCCTGTACATCTGCCGCACTTTTTCCAGGATCCCCGCTCTCAATTGGTCCAGGTTGCGCCGTTCGATGGCAGAAATAAAGATCGCATTGCCATTGGTCTCATTATTCCATCTTTCACGAAGATCTTCGAGTATTTCTTTTTTCGTGCTTTCCTCCAGCCATTCATCGAATGTATGCTCTTCGTAAAGGTCCATCTTATTGAAAATGGTCAGTGTCGGTTTATCGAAAGCCCCGATCTCCTGCAATGTTTTATTCACCACCCCGAGCTGATCTTCATAAGCAGGATGTGAAATATCCACTACATGCAGCAGGATATCGGCTTCCCTTACTTCATCCAGGGTGCTCTTGAAGCTTTCCACCAGGTGGTGAGGCAGTTTCCTGATAAAACCTACTGTATCGCTCAACAAAAAGGGGGTATTTTCAAAGACGACTTTTCTTGTAGTAGTATCAAGTGTAGCAAAGAGTTTATTCTCTGCAAACACATCGCTTTTACTGAGCAAGGTCATCAGGGTGGATTTTCCCACATTAGTATATCCTACGAGGGCTACGCGAATAAATTCACCACGATCTTTCCGTTGAGTGTAGGCCTGTTTATCTATTTCTGCCAGTCGTTTGCGTAGCAATGATATTTTATCCCTCACGATCCGGCGGTCCGTTTCAATTTCACTTTCACCAGGGCCTCTTGTTCCGATACCACCACCCAAACGTTCCAGGTGTTTCCACATACCCCGGAGCCTGGGGAGTATATATTGGTATTGGGCCAGTTCCACCTGCGCTTTGGCCTGTGCCGTCTTGGCGCGGCGTGCGAAAATATCCAGGATCAGGTCTGAGCGGTCGATGGTTTTTACTTCAAGCGCTTTTTCTATGTTGTTGATCTGAGCGCCGGTCAGTTCATCGTCAAAGATCACAATGCCGATATTCTTTCCCTGGATATAGAGCCGGATCTCTTCCAGCTTGCCTTTGCCCACAAATGTGCGACTGTCGGGATGCGGTAGTTTTTGAGTAAAACGCTTTATGGTAACGGCTCCGGCTGTTTCTGCCAGGAAGGCCAGTTCGTCAAGGTACTCCTGCACCTGCTGTTCGGTTTGGTCCTTATGCACCAATCCTACCAGCACGGCTCTCTCTTCTTTTAATATGTTCTTTTTTTCCAGCATAAGTAATTAGTATAAAAAATCCTGTTGGGATTTGTTCAAAATTAAAAAGTCAAAAGTAAAAACCGTACCGTCTTCACTTTTGACTTTTTAAATAGTGTATTTGCACTCTTAGAGTCCGCTCAGGGTCAGGCCAATCGACCAGGGTCTGATCTCTGCTGCCACCCCTTCTTTAAACAGGGTTGTGATCTGGTAACTGCCATAGAGACTGAAGTGGCCGAGGCCAACGCGGGCGGTACCTACCAGGCGGGTGCTGTTGAAATATCTTTTGCTTGCTTCTTTCAGCTTGTAATCATTGAGGGTATTGCCATTTTTATCCTGCAGGTTCTTGTTGCGGGTATGAGCATCAATCATAGTACCCACTTTCACGCCAATGGCCCATTTAAAGCTCTTGTCGCTGTTCAGCGGGTTGGCTGTATAGCGGAATTCGATAGGAGCTTCGAGGTAAGTGGTATTGAGTTTTACTTTTTTGAAATGGTTGGTATCTGCTACATCCCTGAACTGCAGGGTGGGTGTCAGCTCTTTGATGCCGACATAAGTCTTAGAAAATTTAATATGATCAGAAGAAATGCCTGGTCCAAAAGCCATGCTCAGCTTGGGATTTGTTTTGAAAGGGAAGTCGAACATGAAATAAACATTAAAGCTCTTCGACCAGCCACTTGTACTAATCGTATCGGGTTTACCGGCCCAGCCTGTATAACCAAGCTGTATCATAAAGTGGTCATTGGCACGGCCAGCCAGGTTGATAGGCTGCTTTTTCTTTTTGGGAGCTTCGGGTGTTTCCTGTGCAACTAAAGAGGTGATCAACAAACAACTAACAGCGTACAGAACAACTTTCTTCATAAATCAGTTTAAGGTCGCAAATATATTTTTCTTTCGGTTAAAGATAGGTTAAGAAGCTAGTAATAATTTTATTTGCTACTTTTGCGCCTCTCTGGCTGGTAAACAGGCTTTTTGCAAAGACGGATGCCCGGCCGGGGCAAAGATATGGCTGTTTTACAGCGCCGGATCCTTAGCTCAGACGGTTAGAGCATCTGACTCATAATCAGAGGGTCGCTGGTTCGATCCCAGCAGGATCCACTTAATTTTCAATGCTTTACAAGGTCGCCTTTAGGCGACTTTGGCGTTTTGTAAAGGATTTGCCGGTAAACTGATAACTCCATATGAGGAAAGAGCTATTAACGTAATAAAGTTAATTCAATCGAATTGGATTTAACCTCAACTATTATCTGCTTTCGAAGTAGATCTGCCAGATTTTGGCGAAGATCTTTTGCTGCTTCTTTATCTGGATGGTTGTTTGTTCATTTCCATTCCAGCCTTTTATGTCTGGTGCTATTTTATTTATGAAAATCATATTACCGATATTATTTTTGGCAAGCTTAACCTTGAGCTCCTGCTCAAACGGGCAGACCAAGCAACCATCAAGTCCATATTCTATGAGTCGTTTTGAATACACCGTTGAAAATGCCCATCCCAAGGCAAAGGCATTAATGGCTGAAGATTTTTTTTGGAGTCCCATTGAAGAAACTGCACCGTTTGGTAGTGACGACGGTTCCGACGCTGCTTATGGCTTCAGAGAATGGCGGCTTTTAAACCGGAAGACAAGTCCGGTAGTATATCTCAACGACTTAATAAGAAGCTGGCAGTATCCCTATTTCGATTATAATGAAATGGATACGGCTAAAATTGAAGCCTATATTTCTTCAAAGCCCAGTCTTGATGAGAACGAAATCCAACTAAGGCTTACTCAGCTCAAAGAGGCATTCAAAAATTCTGCGGACACTTCCATGAATAAACTGAATGACCAGCAACTTCGGGAGCTGGTCATTTCTGCTTCAGCCGGCATGGGAGAAAGATATCTGGTGGGGCAGGACAATGCGATTATAGGAACCGGGTTCGCACAACTGGTTTTGGAGGGAACCGTTGATGAAGACATAAAAGATTTAACAGCAACAGCCATAAAACGGCAATTGTTGCCACTGCTCCTTACTAAGTATGATCCCAAATACCAGGATACCAGAAAGGAGCAATTGACCAAAATGCTTGACGTCATTAACAAAGTGAACTAATTATAGACCAACCAGCATTGACACTGCTAAAAGCGAATAATATGAACTGGAAAATAGTTGTAGGGGCTCTTTTGATAATTGGCTCTGTAAGAGAAATGTTCTCTATTATAGGAGATTATAATTCAGGCAAACTGAAATCCTGGCCCTTCGGAGCGGATATTGCTTTTGTCCTTTTATTTGCGTTGGGTATATACCTGATCTATTCAGGGAGGAAGAATAAAAAACTGTCGTGACTCAGATAACCCCCGTTTCCCAACTAAGGGGCATGCAAAAGTTCGGGTCTTACGTCTGCATTTCATTAACCGTGGTTAACAATAGGCTCATTTTTACTCCCGAAATCCACTCAATGTTAAAACGGAATAACAGCCATTAACGGTGATTAACATCGTGTTCCGGCAATCACAATTGCCTTGCCCTGAGGCGGATGGCGGTTTAGTTTTGTCCTGTCATTGAAACAATAACAGTTCAAACAAACCACACCAACTAAATAAAAAAATTATGAAAAAGATCATCCTTACAATCGCTATCGCTGTTTGTTCTCTTGCTGCATTCGCTAATGAGACTAATGTAAACGCCTCTGTACTGAATACCTTCTCAAAAGATTTTGCAGGTGCCACTGAAGTCAACTGGACCAGCGGCAACCAGTTTTACAAAGCAAATTTTATTTATAACGCACAGCACGTGACAGCATTTTATTCTTTCAATGGAGAAATGCTCGGACTGGCACGTAATATCAGTTCACTCGATCTGCCGATGCATTTGCAAACCTCACTTAAGAAAGATTATGGCGGACGTTGGATCAGCGAACTTTTTGAGTTGTCGAATGCAGAAGGCACAAGCTATTATATTACCCTGGAGCAGGCCGATTCAAAACTGATCCTGAAATCAGAAGATGGAAGTAACTGGAGTGTTTATAAGAAAGCAGTGAAGTCTTAACAGCTCCCGGATTTTACCCATCACCATTTAACCATTAAACCAACCAGCTTCACTTTGAAGTATAGCCAGGAAAGCCCTGTCCCGCAAGGAGACAGGGCTTTCTGTTTAATGATCGCCGCTGTTTACACGCTGGGCAACCCGCACCTGATGTTTTGAGGGAGTGATCGCAACTAAATGAATGCCCGTAATGGGCGGTACGAAATCTCTTTCGGGCCAAATTCATATCGGCGTATATAAGCTATGATAATATCAATTTTCATGGGAGGACCTGATTTTACAATGAAATAAAAAGTAACGTAAAATCCAGGATTGACAAATATGCGAGATCAAAAAAACGGGTCGATAAAACGACCCGGTAATAATTATTGATTGGCCTCAGCGCAATCACACAAATTTGATTAGTAAGCTATAAGTTGAAAGGTAAGAGATTGAGTGCGAGTAAAATACAGGCCTTATTTAACTTCCTCAAAATCAATATAATCCCCCGCCGGTTTCGGCCTGGAACTACTTCCCGTTTGCTGCGCCTGTGAGCTTTGACCACCCTGCTGTTGCCTCATCTGCTCCTGCATTGTTTCGTGCATCTGCCGGAACTGCTGCTTCATCTTCCTGCTCGCCCGGTACACCGGGATAATGAACTTAAAGATCAGGTTGTAAAGAAACCAGGCCAGTAAAATATATAAGATCGTCGTCCACATGCAACAAAGCTACAACACAATCCATAACCAGCCCTATCATCACCTTAATACTTCGTTAAAGGCCGGTGAGTGAGAGCCTGATATCGGTGAACAGTATAAGTTTTGGAACGAATACCTTTATTTCCTTACTTTTGCATCGGAAAAAGGCAGTAAGAAGGGAACGGAGAACGTTCCCTTCTTCTATTATCTACTATGAGCACAGAAGGATATATACAGGTACTGGAGCAGAAAGTAAATGCCCTGATAGCAGCAGATAAAGATGTTTTCCTGGTAGAGATCAGGATCAAGCCGACCAATAACGTGAAAGTTTTTCTTGATTCGGATCTTGGCATCAGCATTGACCGGCTCATCCAGTACAACCGCGCATTGTACAAGCAGCTCGAAGAGGAGAACATTTTCCCTGGTGGGGATTTTTCACTGGAAGTATCTTCTCCGGGACTTGATGAACCGCTGAAAATGCATCGGCAATACCTGAAAAATACAGGCCGCTTTGTAGAAGTGCTGCAATTGGACGGGGTGAAGAAAGAAGGTAAACTGATCAGTACCACTGAAACGGAGATCGTGATAGAAGAAGAAAAAGGAAAAGGAAAGAAAAAAGAACTGGTGCAGCATTCCATCCCTTTTTCCGAAATCAAAACGACGAAAGTCCAAATCAAATTTTAAATAAAAAGAAAACAACAATCAATTCAAATTACAACTGCAGGCAGGGCCGTTAACGGCGTTGGGTTGCAGGCTACAAACTCAGTTCTATGGCAAGTATCAATCTTATAGAAGCATTCCAGGAGTTCAAGGATGCGGAAAACATTGACCGTCCCACGATGATGAAAGTGGTGGAGGACGTTTTCAAAACCCTGCTGCGTAAAAAATTCGGCAGTGATGAAAACTTTGATGTTATCGTGAATGCTGAAAAGGGTGACCTGGAGATCGTCCGGCACAGGATGATCGTGGAAGATGGACAGGTGGAAGATCCCCTGGCGCAGGTGGCATATTCTGAGGCTACCAAGATTGAACCGGATTTTGAAGTAGGAGAAGAACTATTCCAGGAAATTGACCTGTATGATTTCGGAAGGAGAGCGATACTGGCAGCCAAACAAACACTGGCCAGCCGCATCAGCGACTTGAAGAAAAATGTACTGGCAAAGAAATATGGCGACAGGACCGGTGAGATCATCAGCGCAGAAGTGTACCAGGTTTGGAAAAAAGAGATCCTGCTGCTCGATGAAGAAGGCAATGAACTGATCCTTCCCAAAAGCGAACAGATTCCCCAGGACTATTTCAAAAAAGGAGAAAATATCAGGGCAGTGGTGAAGAAGGTTGATATGAAGAATAATAATCCTGTGATCATTCTCTCCCGTACTTCTCCTGATTTTCTGGCTAAATTATTGGAGATAGAAGTGCCTGAAATTTTTGACGGTCTTATCGTCATTAAAAAAATCGTTCGCGACCCGGGTGAAAGAGCTAAAGTAGCTGTGGAGTCTTATGATGACAGGATCGACCCAGTAGGTGCCTGCGTGGGTATGAAAGGAAGCCGGATCCACGGTATTGTTCGCGAATTGAAAAATGAAAATATCGATGTGATCAACTGGACAAACAATATCCAGTTGCTGATCCAACGCTCTCTTACACCAGCCAAGATCACCAGCATGGACCTGGATACAGAAAACAAGCACGCAAGTGTTTATCTCAAACCCGACCAGGTATCACTGGCTATCGGCCGTCGTGGGGTAAATATCAAGCTCGCATGCGAACTGACCGGTTATGAACTGGATGTATACCGCGATTCTGAAGAAGAAACAGAAGAATTTGACGTGGACCTGGAAGAATTCAGCGATGAGATCGAAACATGGGTAATTGATGAATTGAAAAGGGTAGGTTGCGATACGGCCCGTAGCGTACTGAACCTGACTCCTGAAGAACTGGAACGCCGCACCGATCTCGAGAAAGAGACCATCGCAGACGTAAGAAAGGTGCTGCAGGCAGAGTTCGAGAAAGAATAAATTTTATGAATTAAAAATTCAAGGTTTAAAAAGTAAAAACAGGCTTTTTTTGGCAGTATGCATCTTTTTACTTTTAAATTTTGACTTTTTAATTCCCTGAAGAGACTAGAAAACATAAAAAAGCTTAATGGCAGAATTAAAACTTCCAAGAGTATTAGCGGCCGCCAAGGAGTTCAACGTTGGCCAGGAAACCCTTGTGGATTTCCTGATCGGTAAAGGATTTTCCAAAGACGACCTGAAGTCTACGTCAAAGCTGACGGAAGACATGTACCGTGCATTGCAACAGGAATTCCAGGGCGACAAGGCGGCAAAAATGAAGAGCGACCAGGTGGACCTTCCCAAGGGTTCGCAGGCAGAAGCAAAAAAGAAGAAAGAAGACGAAGAGATCAACTTCAAGAAAGAAGAGAAGAAGCCCGTTGTAACCAAAAAGGAAGAGCCCGTTGTTACACCCCTTCCTGTAGTGGAAGAAGAGCCTGCTAAACCCCAAGAAGCAGAGCAGCCTAAGGAAGAAGAGGTAGTGAAAATAGAAGCTCCGGAAATTGCTACGCCCAAGATCATCGACAAGATCGATCTTTCGGCTATTGATTCTTCGACCCGTCCCAAAAAGACGATCAAGAAAAAAGGCGAGCAGGAACCTGTAGCTGAAGCTCCGGTAGAAGAAAAAGCAGTTGCAAAACCTGAAGTGGTGAAGCCTGCCCAGAAAGAAAAAGAAGAAGTGGCTCAGCCTGAAGTTGTGGCGAAAAAAGAAAAAGAAAAGAAAGAAGAGCAGCAACCCGTAGTGCAGGAAGAAAAAACAACAGTAGAAGAGGAAGCTCCTCCTGTAATTGAAAACATCAAGGCTGAAAAGATCGAAGGCCCCAGGATCCTGGGTAAAATAGATCTACCTGTAGATAGCGACACCAGGCCGAAAAAAGACGAGAAACGTAAACGCAAACGTATTCCTATTGAGAAAAAGGAGGTACGTCCCAATAGCGGTCAACAAGGTCAGGGTCAGGGCCAGCAGCAGAACAGAGACCGCAGGCCAGGACAGGGCGGTACTGGTGGCGGCAATTTCAACCGTGGTGGCCAACAGGGAAGAGGGGGTCAGCAAGGCGGCCGTCGCGACAATCGCGGAGTCGGCATTACCCGCCGTGAAGACAGGCTGATCGACGAAAAAGAAATTCAAAAGAAAATACAGGAAACGCAGGCCAAACTTTCTGGCGGCGGCGGCAAGGGTAAAAACCTGAAAGCCAAAATGCGCCGTGAAAAACGCCAGGAAATGGCAGAGGCCATGGGCGAAGTTGGTGATGACAACAAACTGCAGGTAACAGAATTCATCAGCGTAAGCGAACTGGCCAACCTGATGGATGTAAGTTTTGCAGAAGTGATCAGCAAGTGTATGAGCCTCGGCATCATGGTGTCAATCAACCAGCGCCTGGATGCGGAAGTCATAGAACTCGTGGCAAGTGAATTCAACTTTGATGTGGAATTCATCAACATGGAAAAGCAGGCTGAAATGGAGGAGGAAGAGGATGAAGATGAAGAGGGCGAACTTGAACCCCGCTCTCCGATCGTGACCATCATGGGTCACGTTGACCATGGTAAAACATCTTTGCTTGACTATATCCGTAGTGCGAATGTGGTAGCCGGCGAGGCCGGTGGTATCACCCAGCACATTGGTGCTTACCAGGTAACGCTTCCCAATGGCAAAGAGATCACTTTCCTGGATACTCCCGGTCACGAAGCGTTTACCGCGATGCGTGCCCGTGGTGCAAAAGTTACCGATATCGCTGTGATCGTGATCGCAGCCGATGATGCGGTGATGCCCCAAACCCGTGAGGCGATCAGCCACGCACAGGCAGCCGGTGTACCAATGATCTTTGCGATCAACAAGATCGATAAAGATGGAGCCAATCCTCAAAAAATTTATGAGCAGTTGTCACAAATGAACCTGCTGGTAGAAGAATGGGGTGGTAAATACCAAAGCCAGGAAATAGCGGCGAAAAAGGGATTGAATATTGATAAACTGCTCGAAAAAATTCTGCTGGAAGCAGAATTGCTGGACCTGAAAGCCAACCCCAACAGGGAAGCCAGTGGTACCATCATCGAAGCATCGCTGGATAAAGGCCGCGGTTACGTGGCAACCCTGCTGGTAGAAAACGGTACCCTGAATGCAGGTGACCTGGTGGTGAGTGGTCAGCATTACGGAAGGGTAAAAGCCATGTTCAACGAGCGGAATAAAAGGGAAGACAGTGCAGGACCTTCTGCACCGGCTGTGATACTGGGTTTGAATGGTGCTCCCCAGGCTGGTGAAAAATTCAAAGTGTATGACGATGAAGCTGAAGCAAAAGAAATAGCTAACCGTCGCGCACAAATCCTGCGTGAGCAGGGCATGCGTGCGAAGAAACATATCACGCTGGATGAGATCGGCCGCCGTTTGGCACTCGGAAACTTCAAAGAACTGAACGTGATCATCAAAGGTGATGTGGACGGTTCTGTAGAAGCATTGAGCGACTCATTACAGAAATTGTCGACAGAAGAGATCGCTGTTCGCGTACTGCTGAAAGGGGTAGGACAGATCTCTGAAAGTGATGTAGTACTGGCAACAGCATCCGATGCAGTGATCCTCGGCTTTAACGTACGCCCTTCTGTACAGGCCAACAGGCTTGCAGAAACAGAAGGGGTGGAAATTAAACTGTACTCTATCATCTATACGGCGATCGACGAGATCCGCAGCGCGATGGAAGGTATGCTGGAACCAAAAGTGCAGGAAAAGATCGTGGCCAACGTGGAAGTAAGGGACGTATTCAAATTCGACAAAGCTACCGTTGCCGGTTGTTATGTACGCGATGGAAAGATCAAACGCGATTCAAAAGTCCGCTTGATCCGCGACGGTATCGTAGTATATCCTGTGGGTGAAGGCGCTGTAGCCGAACTGGCTTCTTTGAAACGCTTTAAAGATGATGTGAAAGAGGTGCAGGCTGGTATGGAATGCGGTCTTACCATCAAGAACTATAGCGATGTTAAAGTAGGGGATGTAGTAGAAGCTTACGAGGAAGAAGAAGTGAAGAGAACGCTATAGCTTGTTGAACTTTTGTTAAATACCGGAAATTTCCTGAAGGGTTTAACCGGTCAAACTATTTTTGGATCATGCTTTACACAAAAAGAATACTGAGTATTGTCTGCCTGCTGATGTTGGGTGCTTTGGCTGCTAAAGCCCAGCCCCGGAAAGCTGTGGTAGATAAGATCGTGGCCGTGGTCGGAGACAGGATCATCCTGTATTCCGATATCCGCAACTCCATTGAAGATGCAAGGCGCCAGGGCAGCAATGTACCTGATAATGCTGAGTGTATGCTGATGGAACAGGCCCTGATCTCTAAAGTGCTGATGCTGCAGGCTGAAAAGGATTCCCTGCCTGTTACGGATGAAGAAGTGGAAGCAGAGCTCGACCAGCGTATCCGTTATTTCGTGAACCAGTTAGGTACCCGCGAAGCACTGGAAGAATATGCCGGCAAAACGATCTACCAGATCAAAGATGATGCGCGTGAGTCAGTGAAAGAAAGAAAGCTGGCAGAAGCCATGCAGCAAAAGATCGTTGGTAGCGTAAAGATCACTCCTACAGAAGTAAAAGCATATTTTGATAAGATACCGAAAGACAGTTTGCCTTTCTTTGAATCTGAGCTGGAAGTAGGCCAGATCTCTGTTTTTCCCAAAGCATCCCGCGACCTGGAGCAATATATTATCTCCGAAATGAATAATTATAAACGCCAGGTGGAAACCAAACTGGCGAGCTTTGAGCAACTGGCTCAACGTTATTCAGAGGACCCGGGCAGTAAAGACCGTGGAGGTCAGTACCAGATCAACCGGAACGAAAAATCATGGGACCCTGTATTTCTTTCTACAGCATTCAGGCTGAAAGACGGTGAAATATCACCGCCTGTGAAAGGTAAATTCGGGTACCACATCATCCAGATGGTACACCGTAGCGGTGATGATGCGATCGTTCGCCACATTCTCCGCACACCTCCGATCACTGATGCAGAGATCAACCAGTCCAAAGCCAAGCTGGATTCAGTGCGCTCGAAGATCATTGACGGAGCGATCAGCTTCAATGAAGCAGCCAAAAAATACGGAGAAGACGAATCAGCAAAATACCAGGGGGCATTTATCCTGAACCGTGATGGTTCTCCTTATGTAACCATCGATCAGCTGGATAAGGATATGGTGAGCACCATCCGCACAATGAATGTGGGTGATTACTCCGCACCTGTAGTATTTACAGATGAGCAGGGTAAAAAAGGTGTAAGGATCGTTTACCTCAAATCCCGCTCAGAACCTCACCGCATGAATATGCGCGACGACTACAGCAAAATTTCCCAGGCAGCGCTTGAGCAGAAAAAAGGAGAGGCATTGAATAAATGGATCACCACCAAACTGCCTACTTATTATATTTCTGTAGATGATGAATCGGCGAACAATTGCCAGCAACTGGCCAAATACAGATCAGAAGACGGGAAAGCATTTTAGGACACCATCCATCCGCATTCAACAAAATGAACCTGACGCTTGTTATGCCAAATGTAAAAGTTCATTCAGTTGAGCCCGGAGATTAACCATCTCAGTTTGTGTAGTCTGCCTGAATGAGCGTACCTTTGCACCTCCCAAACAATTACATGAGCGACCCGATCAAACACGAATGCGGATTAGCGTTCATCCGGTTAAGGAAACCCTTCTCTTACTACCAGCAACAATATGGCACCGTCATGTGGGGGCTTAATAAGCTCTACCTCCTGATGGAAAAACAGCATAACCGCGGCCAGGACGGCGCAGGAGTAGCAGCTGTGAAACTGAATGTGGAACCCGGCTACCCCTTTATGCATCGCCGCCGTAGCAATGCGCCCCAGGCCATTTCGGATATTTTTGAGCAGATAGGTGCCGAAGTGGCTGAACTGGAAAAATACCACCCCGGTATTAAAACCCATCCCGGCCTGATGAAAGGGCATGTGAACTTTTTGGGAGAATTGCTGCTGGGCCATCTCCGTTATGGCACACAGGGAAAAAACAAACTCGAATACTGTCATCCATTTATCAACCGCGACACGGTTCCTGCCCGCAACCTGGCGCTCGCCGGTAATTTCAACCTGGTGAATACAGATGAGCTCTTTACATTGGTAGGGAAAGAGCCAAGTGAGATCATGCGCTTCAGCGATCTGGCCGCTATGATCGAACTGATGCATACTCTCCTTTGCAAGGAAGATGAGGTTTCGCCGGAAAAAATGGATATCAAAAAAGTGCTGAAGAAAGCCCTGCCTTTGTTTGATGGAGGATTTCATGTAGGCGGTATGACGGGCAGCGGCATTGGCTTTGTATTCCGCGATGCACATGGTATACGTCCTTCTTACTACTATATAAATGATGAAGTGGTGGTGGCTGCCTCTGAAAGAGCGGCGATCCGCACTACATTCAATGTAGGCGAAAATGAGGTGAAGGAACTGATGCCTGGCCAGGCTTTGATCGTGGATGAAAAAGGCGAGATTGAGATCAGCCAGGTGCTGGAACCAAAAGAAAGAAAAGCCTGCAGCTTTGAACGTATCTATTTCTCCCGCGGCAGCGATGAAAAGATTTATAAAGAAAGAAAAGCATTAGGATTTAACCTGAGCGAGCCTGTGCTGAACCTGATCGATCATGATCTTAAGAACACGATCTTTTCTTTCATCCCCAACACAGCTGAAGTTGCTTTTCTCGGTCTGCAAAAAGGAATGGAGCGCTACCTGAACAACATCAAGCTGGAAAGAATACTGAGCTGGAACAAAGAATATGATGAAGAGAAGCTCAGCGAAATGATCAACCGCCGGATAAGGGTGGAAAAGATCGCGATCAAAGACGTGAAGATGCGCACTTTCATTACTGAAGATGCAAGCCGTAATGAAATGGTGCAGCACGTATATGATGTAACCTATGGAACAGTGCGCCCTGGTGAAGACACACTGGTGGTGATAGATGATTCCATTGTTCGCGGCACCACGCTGAAGGAAAGCATTATCAGGATGCTGGCGCGCCTGAAACCCAAACGTATTATTGTTGTTTCTTCTTCCCCTCAGATACGCTATCCCGATTGCTATGGTATTGATATGAGCAAAATGGGTGATTTCATTGCCTTTAATGCAGCCGTAGAACTGATGAAAGAAAGAGGCAAAGAAGATTGCCTGAAAGAAATGCTGGAAAAATGTAAAGAGCTTCAGCGGAATAATCAATTGCATACAGAAAATGTGGTGAAGCAATTGTATAAGGGTTTTACCGATGAAGAGATCTCCCAAAAGATAGCCCAGCTCATTACTCCACCTGAAGTAAAGATACCCGTAGACGTCATCTTCCAGACAGTGGATGGTTTGCATCAGGCTTGCCCCAGCAACCTGGGCGACTGGTATTTTACCGGCGATTATCCCACACCTGGCGGAAACAAAGTAGTGAACAAGGCCTTCATGAATTATATGGAAGGAAAGAATGTGAGAGGATATTAAACCTTTTCCCATATGAGCAAGCAATTACTTCTTGTCCGTCATGCAAAAAGCAGTTGGGCTGACTTTTCCATAAAGGATTTTGACAGGCCTTTGAATGACAGAGGTAAAAAAGATGCGCCGGCAATGGCGAAAAGATTGCTGGATAAAAAAATTGCGATTGATGCGTTTATATCCAGTCCTGCAAAACGCGCACGCAAAACGGCTGAATATTTTGCAGCAGAATATGATCAACCTAAAAAAGCGATCATCTTTATTGATGAGCTTTACCTTGCTACGCCTGAAGTTTTTGCTACGGCGATCAGCCAGGTTTCTGATGAATACGATACCATCGCTGTATTTTCACACAATAACGGCATAACCGATTTCGCCAATACGCTTACTGATACAAGGATTGATGAAATGCCTACCTGCAGCATTTTTGCAGTGAAAGTTTCTGTACAAAGCTGGAGCGAATTTAAAAGGGCGAAGAAGGAGTTTTGGTTTTTTGACTATCCTAAGGCAGTGGCATCCTGATCCGGTTTAAGATTATTCTTCTCTTTTATTTTTTTTAATAAAGACGTCACGGCTTCTGTTAACCCGGTTGCTGATGTATTTTCCCATGGCTGGTAATTGAACCTGTTTGCCAGTTCCAGGGCCTTGGCCAGTGAAAAATCCTTTTGTGCTAAAGCCGGAGCAAACCCTTTTGCTGAAAGATATTCTCCCAGGTATTCCTGCTCAGGCTGACCAGGCGTCGGGATAAGGATGGCTTTTTTTTCAAGCATTGCAATATCCATTACAGTCGAATAACCGCTGCGGCTGATCACCCATTCAGCCTTACTCATTTCCTGGCCATAGTTATCCGCGGGCAGATGATTAAAGAAGTGGATATCATTAGTGGAAGGGATAAGCTTAGCGGCATCCGGTAAACCTCTTACAATAGTGGCTGTTCCGGGGTAATGCGCAATTTCCTGGATGATCTTGTTTTCCCAGATGGTCCGTTGCGGCTCAGGGCCGGACAGGGATATGAACAAATGATTCTTTTGTGTATGCCCGTTATTGCGCTGCAATCTTGAAAGTATGCCGGTATAAAGAACGGGAATGCGGGGTAGCACGGAAGGATGGGAAAGTTCGCCAGCCAGGTTGCTGCCTTCCTTTATATCAGGTACCCAGCATTCGGAAAACTTATTTATAAACCGGTAATTGGTGCGTTGGATCCTGCTTTCCGTCCATTTTCCCAGGGGGCTTTTGACAAAGAGCTGGTGCGTAATAAAAACACAGGGAATGGAGGGATGGGATAGACCAAAACGGTTATCGCTGATAACGGCATCTAAGTCATACTCGTTTACGGCTTGTTTCAGCCATTTGTTTTCCTGCCGGATGGTTTGCCAGATACGGGGTAATTGCCGGAAGATCGCTCTCCACAGCCCTGAGCCTGAATGAGAATATTTTACCCTATAACCTTTCAGGGGAATAACAGGCAGCGAAGGGAATGCTTCGCGGAGTAAACTTTCCTGGGCATTTTCTCCGGCCAGCCAAACATCGGCATTTTGCCTTAGTAATTCATAAATAACAGGTATACAACGCGTGGCATGCCCCAGGCCCCAATCGAGCGGAGCCACGAGAACCCGCGGCCTTCCGGATTGTTTTTTTACCAAGGGTTTATTCCCGGAAAATTTTGTCATTTTATCCCCGTTGTATACTATTTTGGTCGCAAAATAGTTTTAAATTACAACTCTTAAAATGAAGACGATAAACAAAATAGCATTATTGGTCCTGCTGGCAGGCATGGTTGTTGTCTCGGCTTGTAACAGGAACTATTATTCAGGTAACGGCAAGGGAAGCAACTGCGGCTGCCCAAGCCATAAAGGAATGTCTGGCTATTAAATTTTTACCGGCGATGAAAATGCCTAACCGTGATTTATTGGTGCTGCTGAAAAATGAATTCATGAGTCAAAAAGCAATTGATCATGAAGTGGAATGCCTGAACGATATTCTCCTGATCGCGGAATCTGATGAGCAATTTTGCGTGGCTCATGAATTAGTTGACCGTAACCGGATCACTTCCCGCCCGGGAAAGATCCTGAAAGCAATACGGTACACAGAACTGAAACCATTCCGTTTCCTGATCAATAAGAATTAAACTCCTTTATCAGGACAATTTCTTCAACGCTTCACGAAGTTTTCCAATCATCTCATCGATCTCTTCTTTTTTACAGGTGCCCACGCTGAGGCGGTACCAGGCTGAACTGCGGCTGGCGCCAAAAGCATAGAAAGGTACTACAGCCAGTTTCGCTTCGTTCAAAACATAAGCGGTCACTTCACTTTGATCTTTCAGCACAACACCTTGTGCGGTTTTCTTTCCTGTAAGATCTATTTTGATAGTAAGATAAATAGCTGCTTCCGGAGAAATGGCATCCACAGGCAATCCTTCTTTCTTCAATTGCATGAAACCATTGTAGATGCTGTGCAGGCGTTCTTCCAGCTCGGTTTTGAAATGAGCCAGGTATTTCCTGATCGCTTCGCGGTTACCCAGGAAATGAGCAGTGGCTTTTTGCTCCGCCATTGGCGCCCAGGCACCAAGATGCGTAAGGATCGCTTTCATTTTGCTGATCACGGTTGCAGGACCAAAGCTCCAGCCCACACGCACACCTGTAGCCGCAAACACCTTGCTGACCGCATCAATGAAAACGGTGTATTCACGCATGGCAGGGCGGAGTGAAACCGGATTGTAATGTTCGATCTTTCCATAAGTGAGATGCCAGTACATCTGGTCATACATCACATACAATTTCTTTTCTGAATCACTGCGGCGTTTATTCTCTTCCAGCACAAGGTCGCAAATGGCTTCCAGGTTTTCTTTTTTGAAAGTGGTACCGGTAGGGTTTTGTGGGGAGCAAAGAGCGATCAGTGTGGCTTCTTTGATATAAGGGCGGAGATCATCCGCAGAAGGCATGAAATTATTTTCAGCTTTTGCTTCGATCACGATATGTTCGCCTTCTACAAAATGAGTGTAGTGGTTATTATTCCAGCTGGGCACGGCATAAATCACTTTATCGCCTTTGTCGCAGATGGCACGGAAAACAGAATAGATCAAAGGGCGTCCGCCGGATGCTACCAACACTTCTGTGGTGCCATAATCCAGCCCTTCTGTTTCTTTGGTAAATGACAGGATGGCTTCACGGAGATCGAGGTTGCCTTCGGCTGCCGGGTAATTGGTAAAATGCTTGCGGTAAGCTTCCACGATAGCGTCTTCCAACTCTTTTGGGATGGGGAAAATAGAGGGATCGAAATCGCCAACAGTAAAATTATAGATCCGCTCACCCTGGCGGATCTTTTCCCTGATCTCGCCACCCAGTTTTACAATTTCAGAGCCTATCAAGGTTTCGGACAACTGTGAAAGTTTCATTCACATACATTTTAAGGTTAACGACCGTTAGGTTTTCGCCCGCAAAAATACAAGGAATTAATTAATCAAAACGACCCCTTCCCGTCCTTCCCGCCTTACCGGTAAAACTTACTTACAGGTTTTCTTTTTTTCTTACCGGTAAGAAAAATTTACTTCCTGTTTTATTTTACCGGTAAGGCGGGAAGGACGGGAAGGGGTCGTTTGGACATAAAAATGCCTCCTGGTGGGAGGCATTTGAAAGAACATAATATGTTTGACGTTATTACTGTTTTTGATTGTATTTTTTTTCTGCCTCTTTGGCTTTTTCAAAATCCAGTACCACTCCGTTGATACAATACCGTAAGCCTGTAGGAGGAGGGCCATCATCAAAGACGTGGCCGAGGTGGGCTTTGCAACGGCCGCATTGTACTTCTGTTCTTGTCATGCCATGCGAGTGGTCGGGTGTGTAAATGATGCTGCTTTTACTGATGGGCTCGTAAAAGCTGGGCCATCCGCAGCCGCTTTCGAATTTGGTATCGCTTTTAAATAAGGGGTTGCCGCAGGCTGCGCAATAGTAAGTTCCTTTGTCAGTAAGGCTCTCGTATTTGCTGGTCCAGGGACGCTCAGTGCCTTTTTGCCTGGCTATATTATAAACGTCTTCGGGTAAGATCTTCTTCCATTCTGCTTCGCTTAATTCTACTTTGGACGTATCTGTTTGGGAGTAAACGGAATTTTTCTTTGTTGAGTCCATATTATCAGGTTTATTATGGTTGGTACCGGATTGAGAATAGCTGCACTGTTGCAGCAGACCCGCAAAAATGAGTACCAGGATATTTTTTGTCAGCGACCTCATACTATGTGTTTAACAAATTTACGGTAAGCTTGTTTGGGTTGTATTGCTAATGTACCAGCTTAACATTTCGTTGGAATGGGCTATTGAATTTTCGCACTATCGTACCTGAAGCGATGAAAATTTTCTGATAAACCTGTATGATCTTTAGACAATTAAAAATATATATATGAAAACGGTCAATGAATTTGCCGGTTAACCCGGTTTTTTTATCGTGTACACGTATATTTGTTGCTCACTAAGGCTTATTATAAATATGTTTAATTTGATCTTATTTGGTCCGCCTGGTAGCGGAAAAGGCACTCAGTCGGCTAAATTGGTTGAAAAATACGGCCTGATCCATCTCTCCACAGGAGATCTGCTCAGAAAAGAGCGTCAATTGAAGACTCCACTTGGAATTGAGGCCCAGCAATTTATAGACAAAGGCCAGCTTGTCCCTGATGAAGTGGTGATTGGTATGATCAGTTCTGCCCTGGATGAAAATCCTGCTGCCCGCGGATTCCTTTTCGACGGTTTTCCCCGCACGGTAGCCCAGGCAGAAGCACTGGATAAACTACTTGAACTGAAAAAATCTTCTATTGCTCTTGTCCTTTTCCTGGACGTAAATGAAGACGAATTGATACAGCGCCTGGTTAACCGCGGCAAAACCTCAGGCCGCAGCGATGATGCCGATGAATCCATCCAGCGTAAAAGGCAGGAAGTGTACAAACACGAAACCCTGCCCGTGGCGGCACATTATGAAAAGTTCAAAAAAGTGGTACATATTGATGGCATGCGTGGCATTGACGATGTATTTTCCAGCCTCGCTTTGCATATTGATAAAAAAATAGGGTAAGCTGATTTGCCTTGTTTTTGTAAAATTGCAGCTCTCAAACTTGCCGAATGAACTTTGAAAAGGAAAACTTTCTTCGTACGCGTTTCATAAAGTATCTGCAGCAGTTGGATCCTGCCACCCCACCCAAATGGGGCAAGATGAGCGTGCAGCAGATGGTAGAGCATTTTAATATTGATGCTGTAAGGGTAGCAAGCGGCAAAACGAAATTCACGGTGATACTGACCCCGCCGGAGCAGCTTTTCAAAATGCAGGAATTCCTTGTAAGCAATAAGCCCTTTAAAAAAGAATTGAAGAACCCCCTGCTGGGTGAAGACCCGGCACCATTACGGTTCAATACCCTTCAGGCAGCTATCGGGGCACTGCATGAAGAGCTGATCTATTTCTTTGAAGTGTTTGAAAATGATCAGTCTCTTGTTACACGCAATCCTTTTTACGGTGACCTGAATTTTGAACAGAATGTGCAGTTGCTTTACAAACATGCACTTCACCATCTCCGCCAGTTTGGTGTAGTGCCCCTGAATGCATAGTTATTTCAGCAGTGAATCAGCTTTTTGAAGAACAGAAAGAATAGCGTCTTTCACTTTTGTTACTTTCTCCTTTTCTTCGCCAAGATACTTAACACGTTTTTCCGTATCATCATTGGCAGAATCCACTTTAAATTCTTCCATCCATTTATTCATGGCAAATTCTGCATACTGCAATTCTTTTGATAAAGAATCCAGTTTTTGCAGGTAAGGAGCAGATGCCTGGCGTGCTTTAGCAGGAAGTTTTCCGATCGAATCAACCAGGCGCTGGGTCTGCTGTTCCAGTTGAGTGAGCTTTCTCATTTTGGCCATGCCAATATCATGTCCGTGCAGTACATCCTGCAACAAACTGTCGGAAAGGGTTTTTGCCTGGGGGCGTGTTCCTTCCTGGTTTCCGCAAGAGAGAAGGAAAAAGCTGAAGGCTATAACAGGAAAAACTGCGATTTTCATATTAACTGATTGAACATGCAAATTAACCATCATTTCTGAGATATTGGTAAAGACTCAGCCACTCAATCAAATTTTCCCACCAAGACGACGAAGACCACAAAGAAATATTTCCCTTTGTTATTTTACTTGTAAAGCCAAGATTAAGGAAAATGCCAAACAACATTTCTTTGTGGTCTTCGTCGTCTTGGTGGGAAAATCATTGGCCAGGTATTTCTTATAAATTATGATTACAGCAACTTGAACTAATTTAGCAACCCTAACGAATTTGCATACTATGACCCAATTTCAAAATTACATTACCGGCAAATGGATCAACGGAGACGGAGCAGGACAATCCTTATACAATGCAGTGAACGGAGAACTGATCGGAACGGCTTCTACAAAGGGACTGGATTTTAAAAGCATTCTAGAATACGGAAGGAATACAGGCAACCCGGCCTTGCGGAAACTCAGTTTTCATGAAAGAGGAAACCGGCTGAAAGCCCTGGCGCTTCACTTGCAAAAGCACCTCGATAAGTTTTATAAGATCAGTTATCAGACCGGTGCCACCAAAGCCGATAGCTGGATAGATATTGAAGGTGGTATTGGTAATTTATTTGCCAATGCTTCGCTGCGGCGCAAATTACCCGATGAATCTTTTTGCCTGGATGGTGAGGCACATAACCTCGGCAGGCAAAATAGTTTTATGGGCACGCATATACTGGTGCCAAAAGAAGGCGTGGCCATTCATATCAACGCGTTTAATTTTCCTGTGTGGGGGATGCTGGAAAAAATTGCCGTGAACCTGCTGGCAGGTATGCCGGCGGTGGTGAAACCGGCCACCGTAACCTGCTATCTCACAGAAGCCGTGGTAAGGGAGATCATTGAATCAGGGATATTGCCCGAAGGATCGCTGCAATTGATCTGCGGCAACGCCGGTGATTTATTGGACCATGTGAATTCGCAGGATGTAGTAACGTTTACAGGTAGCGCTTCCACCGGATTAAAATTGCGTTCGCATCCGAAAATATTAAGTGAATCGGTACCATTCAATATGGAAGCGGATTCATTGAACTGTATCGTGCTGGGAGAAGATGTGGAACCGGGAAAGCCGGAATGGGATATTTTCATCAAGGAAATAAGAAAGGAAATGACCGCCAAGGCTGGCCAAAAATGCACGGCCATCCGCAGGATCTTTGTACCCGAAAATAAAATGGAAGATGTATGGAAAGCGATAGCGTCTTCCCTTTCGCAAACAGTGATCGGCAACCCGCTCAATGAAAAAGTGCGCATGGGTTCCCTGGCAGGAGAAACCCAAAGGGAAGAAGTAAAAGCGCAGGTGCAGAAACTGCTGGCCTCTTCCCAATTGATATATGGCTCGCTCGATAGTGTGAATGTGCTGGATGCAGATGCCGCTAAAGGCGCGTTCATCTCACCACTCCTTTTACTGAATGAAAAGCCTTTTGAAAATACTGCAGCACATGAAGTGGAAGCATTCGGACCGGTAAGCACGATCATGCCTTACCGCGGCATGGATGAAGCTGTTGCGCTCAGTAAAAAAGGAAAAGGAAGTTTGTGCAGTTCCATTGTAACAGCCGATGAAAAACTGGCGAGGCAATATGTGCTTGGCGCAGCTACACATCATGGAAGGATACTGGTATTGAATGAAGCCTGTGCGAAAGAATCCACCGGTCATGGTTCTCCGCTGCCATTGCTGGTGCATGGAGGTCCCGGTCGCGCTGGCGGCGGCGAAGAAATGGGTGGATTACGTGGGGTAAAGCATTATATGCAGCGGGTGGCTTTGCAGGGCTCGCCAACGATGATCACAGCTATCACCAACGTGTACCAGCCTTATTCAAAAGGAAAAGATCCGGGGCAACATCCATTCCGGAAATATTATGAGGAATTGCAGGTGGGCGACCAGTTGATCACACCTAAAAGACTGATTACAGCAGAAGATATAGACAGTTTTGCAGACCTGAGTGGTGATCATTTTTATGCCCACCTGCGGGAAACTGATTTTACCGGTACCATGTTTGAGCGGCAGGTGGCACATGGTTACTTTATTATGAGTGCGGCAGCGGGATTATTTGTCGACAGTTATGAAAAGAACCCGGTATTGCTCAATTATGGAATTGATGAACTGCGTTTTACCAAACCTGTTTATCCCGGAGCAACTATTTATGTACGTTTTACCTGCAAGGAAAAATTGCCACAGGACAAAAAAGATGAAACGGATATAGCCAGGGGCATTGTGAAATGGCTGGTGGAAATACTGGATGAAACGGATGAACCGGTAGTGGGGGTGGCAACCATTTTGACCATGGTTGCAAAAAAAAGGTAGGATGGGGTGACAATGGGAAGAGAACTATTTTCAATATTTTTGTTTCCAAATATCTTTAGTTCATGAGCACAGATATCAAAGAAGCATATGTAAGAACCGAGTTACATAATGGAATTGCCACAATAGAATTTTTCCATCCGCAAAGCAATGCATTGCCTGCAAAGATACTGGAACAGCTGGCCCAGGCCATCCATAGCGCAGGGAATGAAGCAGAAGTGAAAGTGCTGTTGTTGCGTTCCGGGGGAGAACATGCTTTTTGTGCAGGCGCGTCTTTTGATGAGCTATCAGCTATCAAAACCGCAGAAGAAGGTTTGCATTTTTTCAGCGGGTTTGCACACGTGATCAATGCCATGCGTACCTGCCCCAAGATTATCGTAGGCCGGGTCCACGGTAAATGTGTGGGTGGAGGAGTCGGTATTGTTGCTGCGCTGGACTATGCGATCGCTACTGAAGCCGCAGAAGTGAAACTGAGTGAGCTTGCTATTGGTATCGGCCCGTTTGTGGTGGGGCCGGCGGTGGAAAGAAAGATCGGGCTTTCAGCTTTTTCCCAACTGGCCATTGATGCTACCATGTGGAGAAATGGGGATTGGGCGAGAAGGAAGGGATTATTTGCAGAATTGCATCCTACAACAGAAGGCATGGATGAATCCATTGCCAGGCTCACCTATACCTTAGCGCATTCAAGCCCGGAAGCAATGGCTGAGCTCAAAAAGATCCATTGGAAAGGGACAGAGGATTGGGATAAGCTGCTGCTGGAACGGGCAGCTATCAGCGGACGGCTGGTGGTTAAGGAGTTTTCCAAAAAGGCGATCGCCGGGTTCCGTAAAAAATGATACAACAGTATTTCTTATAGCTGCCAGGTAATGAGCTAATGTGAGTATTCCCAAAATGGAGCAGCCTGTGCAGAGGTTCCAGGTCTATTGCTTCGTTCATTATTTCCCGTATAAATCGAACACAGGGTGAAAGAGACCACCCTCATTGGAAGTTTGCATATTAACTTTCAATGATATATGTGTTGGTGAAAAGGTTTAAAAATTTTAACACAGTTAACTAGGGGTAAACGATTACTTTGGTTGTCAGTGTGGAAATAAATCATCAAAATCAGCCAGGTAGCGTTTTTGAAGCTGAATTTTCTAATATTGAAAGTCGTAATTTTGCGGTGAAAAATCTTAGTGGGTTCTAAGTGTTCCTAATTAGATCTTTTCAAGAATTGCTGCCATACCGTTCGAGAGTACTATTCTATTAGTGCCGGACTGTACTGATGACAATATAATTCCTTGAAATAATGCAATTAACTGATTATTGCATCTATACAATATCAGGTAATTCATAAAGGCCTATGAACATCCAATGAATATTCACAAACATACATTTTCCAGGTTCTGCTCCATCCGGAGTTTGTATTCCCATCTTATTTCTTACCTCAGTACAGGAAGGCATGTACAGGTAAATCTCACTAAAATTAAACTTACCAATTCAATATCGTGTCCAAATACACGTTAAACGACGTATTCTGACACGATGCCTAACCAATACCTAACTATGAACTTTTATAAGGGCTTTCTCCTTCTCCTGCTTACTGTTATCAGTTCCTTTGTAATGGCTCAAATCCCTTCTGATCTTAGTGGGGTAAAAGCATCCCAGATTTCTAATAGCCAGTTACAACAATATTTGAGCCAGGCTAAAGCTAATGGTATTACCACTGCACAACTGGAATCGGAGTTATTGCGCCGTGGGTTGCCAGCTTCAGAATTGGAAGAACTTAAAATAAGGATAGAACAACTGGAAAGTGGTTCTTTACCTGTTTCAGATTCGACTGCGATAAATTCTGAAAGACCGGCTCTCAATGGTACACGCCAGGTTTCAAAAACCATGAACAGCATGAACGCGGTGCTGGAGGATATCATCAGCAAGCGTCCAAAGATTTTTGGATCTGAACTCTTTGCCAATGCCAATCTGAGCTTTGAACCTGATTTGCGCATGGCTACTCCCAAAAATTATACCATAGGTCCGGATGATGAATTGCTGCTAAACATTTATGGTGCTAATATTTCCCAACAAACATTAAAGGTAAGTCCTGAAGGCACGATCAATGTGAAATATGCAGGCGTGGTCAATGTAAGCGGGTTGACGGTGGATGCCGTTACTTCTATATTGAAGAACAGGCTGACCAGGTATTATCCTGGTCTTAGCTCTGGCCAAACCAAACTGCAATTGACATTGGGAAATATCCGGAGCATCAGGGTGATACTGATCGGTGCGATCAAACGACCGGGTACTTATACATTACCTTCTTTGGCTACTTTGTTCAATGCACTTTATGTGAGCGGTGGCCCAGCTGAAAATGGTTCTTTCCGCAAAATTGAACTGATCCGTAATAATGAAGTGATAGAGACTGCCGACCTGTATGATTTCCTGGTAAGGGGAAACCAACTGACCAATGTGCGCCTGGAAGATAATGACGTGATAAGGGTTCCTTTTGCCAACCTGCTGGTAACATTAAATGGAGAAATAAACCGCACTGGCATTTTTGAATTGAAGCCCGAAGAAACACTGGAAAAAGCTCTTGAATATGCCGGCGGCTTCAAAAGCCAGGCATTCAAAGGAAGGATCACCGGTTCAAGGATCACGGGTTATGAAAGAAGGATCGTGGATGTATCTGGTGATTCCCTGGCATATTTCAAACTGCAGAATGGTGATGAGTTTCTAATCGACTCGGTGATCAACCGCTATCAGAACAGGGTCCGTATCAGCGGAGCGGTGTTCAAACCCGGCCCTTATGCACTGGAAGAAGGGATGACGCTGAAACAATTGGTAAACAAAGCACATGGATTGCGGGAAGATGTATACAACGGAAGAGCAATTGTTGTTCGTACAAAACCAGATCTGACAAAACAATATATCGCGATTGACCTGAAACCGATCCTTTCAGGACAGGATAATGGTTTATACCTGATAAAAGAAGATAGTGTGCATGTGGCTTCCATTTTTGACCTGAGAGATACGGTTACAGTTACCATTAATGGTGCTGTGCGGAAACCTGGAACTTACCGTTATGAAGAAGGCCTTTCATTGAAGTCACTTATTTTAAAAGCAGATGGTTTTTCAGATGATGCAACGGGAAGGGGAATTGAGATATCAAGGCGTAAGCGGGATGTGAATGTTACCCAACCGGGAAGTGATATCGTGGAGATCATAAGAGTGAACGACTCGCTTGATCTGGCGAGCAATTCTGCGGATGTAACACTGATGCCTTTTGATATTGTTGCTATAAAGGAAGACCCCCATTATCAGAAGCAGATCAGTGTGAAAGTTACAGGTGAGGTATTATCTCCTTCTACTTATTCCTTACAAAGCAGGGAAGAGCGGTTGAGCTCGCTGATCCAGAGGGCGGGAGGTTTGTTGTATACTGCCAATATCGCTGGAGCCAAATTGGTTCGCAAGAAAAAAGAAGTTGCAGATACAACAGAATTAAAGCGATTGTTTGCTTCAGTGGAAAAAGACTCATCTAAAACCGCCGCTGGTATGGCGGTAAAAAATACAACAGAAGTAGCTATTAACCTGGATTATGTATTGAAACATCCTGGCAGTGCTGATGATATTACGTTGGAAGAAGGTGATGAGTTGATTATTCCAAGAATTAATAATACAATCAGTATTAGTGGAGAGGTTTTCAAACCGCTGGATATTATGTATGAGAAAGGGAAATCAATGGGTGATTATATTGATGATGCAGGAGGAGCAACGCCGGCGGGCAGCAAGAAAAGGGCATTTGTGATTTATGCGAATGGGAGTGCGGCGAAGATTAAACGGCCTTTGGGGATATTCCGAAGTTATCCCAAGATAACACCGGGGTCGAACATTTTTATTCCTCAGAAACCAAAGAGAGACGGATTTGATGTGGGTAAGGCTGGAATTTTTATTTCGGCGATAACGGCGCTTATAACTGCTGCGGCTTTGATTACAAAATAAGGTTTTGGCTAACTGAATAGTTGCCGACTGAATTTGTATAGATTATTTTGTCAGTCACAGAAGTAAATGTGACTGAGGTGGCGAAGCCATTGGTCAATGGCAACAAGAACGATCTTATCCAAAATATAAATCTCATGACAAAAAGAGAGGGATATTATTCTGTAAACGAAATGATTTTGTTGGTCAGGGATTTTTGCCGTCTGCTTGTCAAAAAGTGGTTGATGGGGATGGTTTTTGTCGTGATAGGGGCTGGGGTTGGTTTTATTTGTTTTAAACTTCAGAAGCCAAAATATAAGGCTGAAGTCACATTTATCCTGGAAGAAAAAAGTGGGAACGCAGGTGGTAGTCTCGCAGGCCTGGCCTCACAGTTTGGTGTCAATCTCGGTGGAATGGGTAGTGGCGCGGGTCTCTTCGCGGGCGATAATATCTTGGATATCCTTAAGTCGAAGAAAATTATTAAAGAGGTGTTGCTGAGCAATACGGGTGATGTAAGGGATAGTGCAACACTTATTGATATGTATTTGGACTTTATGGGAAGAAGGAAAGGCTGGGAGAAACGTCAAGATTTAGCCGGTATTCGCTTTCGGTCCGGAATGGTATTGACGCCGTTGCAGGATAGCGTGTTAAATCTGGCGTATCAAGATATTACCGAAAAATATATTTCTGCTGAAAGAACCAGTAAGCAGGGAAGCATAATAAAAGTCCAGGTAACTGCTGAGAATCCCATTTTTGCCAGGCTTGCAGTAGAACGAATAGTAGCTGGTGCCAGTAATCTATATTATAATATAAGAACAGGGAATGCACAGGCAAATATTGATCGCCTTCAACATCGGTCAGACTCCATCCTTAATGCATTGAATGGCAAATCTTACGCCGTTGCGGCTAGCCAACCGCTGGATATAAATCCTGGCCTCAGGACAACCATTGTCCCCACTGAAATTGGCACTCGCGATAAGACCGTTCTGGCAACATTGTATGCAGAAGTAATCAAGAACCTGGAGGCAAGCAAACTGATTTTATCACAACAGTCCCCTGTTATCCAACTACTGGATTCTCCAGACCAGCTACTTGATGATAATAAGAGAGGATTTCTGTTTTTTATAGTTGTGTTTGGCTTTGTTGCAGGCCTGATTTATACTGTTGGATTACTGGCCGTTTTTGTTATAGGCTGGATTAGTAAAAGACAATCGGAATAAAAATTGATATTCAGTTAAAAGAAATATATAATTTGTCAATATGGATTTGAATAAAAAAAGTGTACTCATCACCGGGGGAACGGGTTCTTTTGGTAAGGAGTTTGTGAAAACGATCCTAGCAAAATGGCCGAATGTAAAAAGACTTGCGATTTATTCGAGGGATGAACAAAAACAATTCGTCATGGCTCATGAATATCCCGAGCATGTATATCCCAATCTGCGCTTTTTTATCGGAGACGTTAGAGATTTTGAAAGATTGAAACGAGCCTGTCAGGGCATAGATATAATCATTCATGCTGCAGCAATGAAACATGTGCATATTGCAGAGTATAACCCGGACGAATGTGTAAAGACCAATATCGGCGGAGCAGAGAATGTAATAAGGGCAGCACTTGAAACAAATGTAGAGAATGTAGTAGCCCTTTCCACAGATAAGGCTTGCGCTCCAATTAATCTGTACGGAGCTACCAAACTTACTTCTGACAAACTTTTCATCGCTGCAAATAATATCAGAGGGCATAAGAATATAAAGTTTTCTGTTGTCCGCTATGGCAACGTAATGGGCTCAAATGGATCTGTTATGCCTTTCTTCCTGAAAAAACGCAAAGAAGGAGTGCTTCCGATCACAGATTCCAATATGACAAGGTTTAATATATCATTGCAGGAAGGGGTGGATATGGTTTTACATGCTTTAGAATCTGCTTGGGGAGGAGAACTTTTTGTACCTAAAATCCCCTCTTACAAAATTGTTGATGTAGCAAAAGCCATTGCACCAGAATGCGAACATCGGGTTGTAGGGATAAGACCGGGAGAAAAAATCCATGAAGAAATGATTACAGCATCCGATTCTTTTTCTACATATGATCTGGGTAAATATTACGCGATACTTCCTCAAACACCCGTGTGGGATATTGACGAATTTATCCGGGCGTTCAAAGCAAAAAAAGTTCCAGTGGGATTTTCTTATAGTTCGGGTACAAACCCCGAATGGCTGAGTATAAAAGATCTTCGTGAACTCATCATCAAGTATGTTGACCCCAACTTCCAAGTTGAAAAGCAATACCAATTAAATTAATAAAATGGCTATACCTTACGGAAGGCAGCATATTACACAAGAAGATATTGATGCTGTCATAACTACTCTTACATCGGATTTTCTGACCCAAGGGCCCGAGATCTCGAAGTTTGAAGAAGCCTTTGCGGAATATATTGGGTGTAAATACGCAGTTGCCATAAATAACGGCACGGCTGCTCTTCACCTTGCAGCCCTTGCGTTGAACGTAAATGAACATACAAAAGTTATTACTACTCCCATCACTTTTGCGGCATCTGCTAACTGTATTAGATATTGTGGCGGAGAAATCAGCTTCGTTGATATAGATCCGGCTACGGCAGTAATGGATATCAAAAAATTAAAGGCACTGTTGAAGGCCTCAACAAAAGGTACTTATAGCGGAATTATCCCTGTTGATTTTGCAGGATATCCAGTCAATATGGAAGAAATTCGTGAAATCGCAGACGAATACGGCCTATGGATTATCGAAGATGCTTGCCATGCCCCTGGTGGTTTCTTCATCGATAGCCAAGGAGAAAAGCAATTTTGTGGAAATGGCAAATACGCTGATATAGGTATCTTTTCCTTTCACCCGGTTAAACATATTGCCTGTGGTGAAGGAGGGATGGTCACTACAAACGATGAAAAACTATATAAGCGATTACAGCTTTTACGCACACATGGCATTACAAAAGAGCCTGGGTTATTGCACGAAAATCACGGAAGCTGGTATTATGAGATGCTTGAGCTCGGGTATAATTACAGGCTTACGGATATGCAAGCTGCATTAGGACGTTCACAATTGGCAAAAGCTGACAAGGGACTCGAAAGGAGAAGGGCAATTGCAAAAAAATATGATGACAACTTCATTAATACCAATGTAAAACCTTTAGAACCGCATGCAAGGCATGGACATGCGTATCATTTATATGTTATTGAAGTGGATGACAGAAAAGGTTTATACAATTATTTACGGAGCAAGGATATTTATGCCCAGGTTCACTATATGCCCGTTCATACTATGCCCTATTATCTTTCTTTAGGATTTAAAAAGGGAGATTATCCTATTGCAGAAAGATATTACAGCCGCTGTCTAAGCATACCTATGTTCCCTTCGCTTAAAGATGAAGAACAAGATTATGTTATTAAAAGTATCAAAGAGTTTCAAGGCATAACTAATAAATCGTAGTATTGGGAAGATTATTTTTCAGAGCAGAAGGGCGATCGTCTATCGGTCTGGGGCACCTGATCAGGTCCTCAGCTTTAGCGGATATGTTAAAAACATATTTTCCAATTGTCTTTGTTATTAATGAAGATGCCCCGGAAAGTATCAGGCAATCTCTGGCAGCAGATTTTGAAATCAGATATACCAGTAGTGACGACCAATTTGTTTCTATGCTTGAAAAACAAGATGGCGTGATATTAGATGGTTATCACTTCAGTTCAGACTTACAGGAGCGGATAAAAATGCAGGCTGCAGGGTTAGTTTGCATAGACGACATGCACGATAAGCATTTTTATGCAGATATTATCATTAATCAGGCACTAAATGTATCTGTTGATGACTATGATGCCGAGCCCTATACACGGTTTCTTTTTGGTCCAGCATATCTTATTGTCCGCCGTGCTTTTCTTGAGAAGAGAAGTTCTGCTGACAACTCTTGCCATGGTTATAAAAGATTGTTGATCTGTTTTGGCGGATCTGACTATAATGATTTGACAGGTGGTTTATTACAACAACTGGATAAGTTGAACCTTTCTGTGGAGGTAGATATTGTTGTTGGTACTGCTTACCGTTATTTGGATAAATTAAAAGACTTTAAAGAGCAAGCAAGGCTAAAAATAAACATATATCAAGATGTCAGTGCTGAATTAATGGCCTCATTGATCAGCACTACTGATATTGCTGTTGCGCCTGGGAGTTCCATTTTACTGGAAATTCTATCGTTAGGCAAGCCAGCCATTGCTGGCTACTATACGGATAATCAATTGGATATTTATCGAAGTTTCCTGCAAAATGGTCTTGTTGAAGATGCTGGGGATTTTAATGACCTGTCAAAGGCTGCAAAAGCTGTTGAACGGGTAATTAAAGAAGGTTGTCATATTGATATACAAAAGGTTAATTCTTATTTTGATGGTCAATCGCCCAGACGAATACTTACTGAGTTCCTGAAACTATTTTTTCATTCACATGCTTCTTTGGACCGTGTTACGAAATTCGATAGCCAGATGTTGTTTGAATGGGCGAATGATACAGCCACAAGAGAAAACTCCATTAATACCGCCCCTATTACCTGGGAAGAACATTCCCATTGGTTTGAAAAAAAAGTGAATAGCGACACCTCATTGATTTATATTTTACGTTTTAATCATGAAGCGGTAGGGCAAATTCGCTTTGATATAATCGAAAGCTTTATTGAAATTTCTTACGCTATTGCGCCGGGCCACAGGGGGCTAGGATTAGGGAAATTGATTATTGCAGCTGGAGTAGAAAAGATCCGAAATGAATTTAATACGTGTTCCCGAAAAATCAGAGCATTGGTCAGAAAAGAAAATATAGCATCCAGGGTGATTTTTTTAAAGGCAGGATTTGAAGAACATTCTCCGGTCGAGATAAAGGGAATATACTTTGACCAGTTTCAACTGTTATTGTGAATAAAATCAAATCTTTGGTAGAAAGTAACTAATAGTACATAAATGAGTAAAGAATTTTCAATAGAAGGAAAGAAAATTGGTTTTGGGCAACTGCCATTTATTATAGCCGAAATGTCGGGTAATCACAATCAATCGTTGGAGCGGGCAATGGCAATTGTTGATGCTGCAGCCGATGCCGGAGCTCACGCAATCAAACTACAAACTTATACGGCAGACACTATGACAATGAAAGGGGCATTCACCATACAGGATGAATCCTCACTTTGGAATGGGCGGGAGTTATATGATCTTTATAAGGAGGCGTATACACCATGGGAATGGCATGAACCTATATTTAACCATGCGAGAAAAAGAGGATTGATCCCTTTTAGTTCTCCTTTCGATGAATCTGCGGTTGATTTTCTGGAAACATTGAATGTGGGTCTTTATAAAATAGCGTCTTTTGAAAATACTGATTGGCCGCTTTTGAAAAAAGTAGCGTCTACAGGTAAGCCGGTCATCATGTCCGTTGGTGTAAGCAATATCGCCGATATAGATGAATCTGTACGTATATTAAAAGATGCAGGGTGTAATGAACTTGTTTTACTTAAGTGTACAAGTACATATCCTGCGACTCCGGAAAATACCAATTTGCTGACTATTCCTCATATGAGGGATATGTTTGATTGTATAGTTGGATTAAGTGATCACACACTTGGTATTGGTGTAGCAGTAGGGGCAGTTGCAATTGGCGCTCAGGTTATTGAAAAACATTTCACTCTTCGCCGGAGTGATGGCGGGGTAGACAGTACTTTTTCAATGGAGCCGGAAGAGATGAAAGATTTAGTTATTGAGAGCGAAAGGGTATTTCAGGCGATGGGTTCAGTGAAATATGGTATTCAAAAAGCTGAGAAAAAGAGCACTTTATTTAAACGCTCTTTATATATTGGTAAGGATATGAAAGCCGGAGAAGTAATTACGCCAGAGCATATCAGGGTGGTCAGGCCTGCTTTGGGTTTGCCGCCTAAAAGCCTTGAATCCATAATTGGGAAAAGAATTATTAAAGATGTAAAAGCCGGAACACCACTTACCTCAAATCTCATATAAATGGGGAATATTGCTATTATAACAGCACGGGGTGGAAGTAAGCGTGTGCCATTAAAGAACATTCGTTCATTCCATGGGATTCCTATTATCGGATATGGTATCAAAGCAGCAAAAGCCTGCGGGCTATTTGATGAAGTGATGGTGTCAACGGATAGCGAAGAAATAGCTGAAGTGTCACGGTCTTTCGGAGCCAATATCCCATTTATGAGATCGCAAAAAAACTCGGACGATATTTCTACTACCGCAGAGGTTGTTAGAGAAGTGCTTGAATGGTACTGGAAAAACGGAAAGAGGTTTAAATATGCATGCTGCATTTATCCTACTGCCGCTTTTATTACTCCTCCCAAATTGAACCAGGCATATGAGTTGTTGAATAAAGAATCTGCTGATTCTGTGCTTCCGGTGGTGAAATTTGGGTTTCCGATCTGGCGCTCATTCAAGATGGAAGATAACTATGCCGTTGAGTATAATTGGCCCGAGTTTGCTCAAAAAAGATCTCAGGATCTTCCAGCTACATTTCATGACAGTGGGCAGTTCTATTTTTTTAATGTTCAACGTTTTTTTGAAACAGGAACGTTGATCATGAAGAATACCAGGGCGATCGAAGTATCTGATATGGAAGCACAAGATATTGATACGGAAGGAGACTGGAGATTGGCAGAAACTAAGTATGCTCTTTTTGTAAACAATAACCTTAGGACTAAATAATAATTTTAATGGAAAACAAGTACAAAACTGCTCAAGAAGCTTTCTGGTCGGGTGAATTCGGTAACGCCTATATTGACCGGAATAAAGGAGATCAAATGTTGGCAAGCAACATAAATTATTTTTCCAAAATACTGGATGGTTGTTCTTCCATTAATAGCGTTCTTGAGCTTGGTGCCAATATAGGTATGAATATGAAAGCGTTGAAACTGCTTTTGCCATTTGCTAACATGAACGGAGTAGAAATAAATGAAACAGCCTATAAGCAACTGATTGCTCTTGAAAATGTAAAGGGATATCATCAGTCTATCTTTAACTTTAGTCCAAATGAAACGTTCGATTTCGTTTTTATTAAAGGTGTGCTTATCCACCTTGACCCGGAGATGCTTCATGTGGCATATGAAAAGTTATACTCAAGCAGCCGTAAATATATCTGTATCGGAGAATATTATAATCCTTCACCTGTTTCTTTGAATTATAGAGGACATGAAGGAAAACTATTCAAGAGAGACTTTGCAGGTGAGTTTATGATGCAATATCCAGATGTTGAGCTTATTAAATACGGCTTTGCTTATCGTAAGGATTCTTTGTTTCCTCAAGATGACATCAATTGGTTTTTGTTTAAAAAATAATTAAGAAGTAAGCAAAATGAGATATTGTAAGAAATGCGTTATGCCCGATACTAAACCTGATCTTAGTTTTGATGAAGAAGGGATTTGTAATGCATGCCGGAATTTTGAACGGAGAAAAGAGATTGATTGGTCACAACGTAAGTCAGAACTGGTTGAGCTGGCAGAGAAGTATAAGTCAAAAGATGGCAGCAATTGGGATTGTATAGTTCCGGTTAGCGGTGGAAAAGACAGCACATACCAGGTTATAAAAATGCTTCAACTTGGATTCAATCCCTTGTGTGTTACATCAACTACTTGTGATCTTTCAGCAATAGGACGCCGGAATATTGAAAATATAAAACATCTTGGTGTTGATTACGTTGAGTTTTCACCTAATCCTAATATTCGTGCAAAACTGAACAGAGTAGGGCTTACACAAGTAGGAGATATATCCTGGCCAGAGCACGTGGGCATCTTTACAATCCCAATCAGGGCAGCCGTGCAATATAATATTCCTTTGATCGTCTGGGGGGAAAACTCACAACACGAGTATGGCGGACCTGCGGCGGATGTAGAAAATAATGTATTAACCCGTCGCTGGCTGGAGGAATTCGGTGGTCTTCTCGGCATGAGAGTTACAGACATGATCGGCCTGGAAGGAATAAGAAAACAGGATCTGATTGCATATTCTTATCCAACAGATGAAGAACTCGCGCGCGTAGGTGTTACAGGCATCTTTCTTGGTTATTATATACCATGGGATGGTTATTCCAATGCTTTGCTTGCGCAGGCAAACGGCTTCCAGTCGTATGAGAAAACTGTAGAAGGTTCAGTGGTGAACTACGAGAATCTCGACAATCATCAAACTGGTATACATGACTATTTTAAGTACCTGAAGTTTGGCTTTGGTCGGGCTACAGATATTGCCTGCCTCCACTTGAGGCGAGGACGTATTACCAGAGAAGATGCTATAGCCATGGTAGATAAACATGATGGAAAATTCCCACATTCTTATCTCGGTAAATCTCTTGCTGAAATACTGGAACCACTTGATATGTCAGTGGATGAATTTGTGAAAATCAGTGACCGATTCACTAATAAGAAAATATTTGCAACAGACAGCCGCGGCGGTTTGGTAAAAGATAAATATGGGAATCTTAAAAAGTTAGCTCACCCCAGCACTCATTAAGAAATGAAAGTACTCATTATTGATTATGGGATGGGCAATGTTGGCTCCGTAAAGAGAGCTATCGAAGAATGTGGCGTGGATAACGTTATAGTATCTCATCATGATTATGACTTCGAAGATTGCACCCATGCCATACTACCAGGTGTTGGTGCTTTTCCGGATGCAATGGCCACACTCAACGAAAGAGGGATTACAGATCGCATAAAAAAGCTCGCAATTGACGATAAGATACCGTTGCTGGGTATTTGCCTTGGTATGCAACTACTGGCAAGCAAAGGCACAGAAGTTTCTTTCCAGGATGGATTAGACCTGATCCCTGGTATTGTTCAAGCTCTGGAACCAGCAATCGGTGAAAGGATACCACATGTTGGATGGAATGAGGTTCAATTCACTAACCGGAGTGATGAAATGCTTAATGAGATCAGAGATCAGTCGGATTTCTATTTTGTACATAGCTATCATTTCATACCTAAAAATGAAGAAAATATACTTGCTTACACACCATATGCAGGGAAGTTCGTGTCAATGATCCGATGTGGAAATATAATCGGAGCTCAGTTCCATCCTGAAAAAAGCTCTACAGCCGGGTTTCAATTGCTCAAAAATTTCTTAAATATATAGGTGTGCTGAAAACAAGAGTTATACCAACGTTGCTTTGGAAGAATATAGGGCTGGTCAAAGGCGTTGGTTTCAATAGCTGGCGGAGAGTAGGCAGTATTCTACCCGCAGTTAAGGTATATAATACGAGACAAGTGGATGAGATGATCATTGTTGATATCTCAGCCAGTAGGGACAATAATCAGCCAGACTTTGAAATGCTTTCGGAAATCGCGCATGAATGTTTTGTACCGCTTACTTTTGGTGGTGGGATTAATAGTCTCGAACACATCACAAAATCTTTACGACTCGGAGCTGATAAAATAGCAGTGAATACAGCAGCATTAGCTAATCCCGAACTTATAACAAAAGCCTCTGAAAGATTTGGTTCTCAATGTGTGGTTGTAAGCATAGATGCAATAATGCATGAAGACGGTGATTATTATTGCTATACACATTCTGGTTCTCAGCCCACTGCCTATAAGGTACTGGAATGGGCCAAAGAAGTAGAGAAGCTTGGAGCAGGAGAGATCCTGCTTACCGATGTTGAGCTGGATGGCAGTATGAAGGGGTATAATCAGGATCTGATCAGGCAAGTTAGTTCTGCTGTAAGTATTCCTGTGATCGCATCCGGAGGCGCAGGAAATCTTAATGATTTTTCGACAGCTATTCTGGAAAGCGGGGCCTCTGCCGTAGCTGCAGCAAGCCTGTTCCATTTTACCCAATTAACACCTCTGGAAATTAAAAGGCACCTGGCTTCTAAAAACATTATGACAAGAAACGCATTGGTTAATGGATAATGCTCCCTTGAAAACTCTTACAGAAATACAGTTGTCTAACACAGAAAGTAATAGCGTAGTTATAAAAGGAGAGGATAAGATATATCACCCAAAAAAAATATTGTATTTCGATTATTGGACCAAGGGGATCAAAAACTTCCTATATTTTGACAAACAGTTGAAAAACGCCGGTTTTTTAACCAGATTGGTACACTTTTCCTCTTTCAAGGGTCTGAAGACTGAATTGTATGAGACCATTGAAGGGTTGGATTGTGTCGAAATAAGAAGTTATAAAACAAACTTCCTTCATAAGGTGATTGAAAAGGAAGCTCCGAGCATGATTGTTATTCTCAATATCGGAGGATTTCTTGAACGTGCCACTATTATTACGGCTAAGAAACTAGGCATACCAGTAATATACCTATCGCATGGCTCGCTCGTAGATGCTGAGAAAGCAAAAGATGTTCGCGCGTTTAACACTTATTTCTTCAATAAGTATTTCAGCCGACTCAAACGGGTAGCGTTTGTTTTATTGCCAAACTATCTTGTTTCAATACTAAAGTATTCCCCTAAGAAGTTATTAACCAGCTATCCTTATAAAATAATCCTTAGGTCGTTTACTAACCCGGCCCGAGTGATTTTCTTTCCTGAATACAAGAATGCATTTGACCTGTCGGTACATATGGCGATTGTATATTCAGAGAACGATAAACAACTTCTTGAGCAAACCGATTTTCCCCCAGAGAAAATCCGGGTAACTGGGAATCCGGATTTTGATCAGTTTTTACAGCAGTATAACTCTGGTAAGATACCTGAACGTCTTGATATAGACCCATACGTACTTTATATCGACGAGTCTTTTGTTACGGATGGTATTTCTTCTTTGGAAGAACATATTTCTTTCCTGAAAGATCTAGAAAGGGAAGCAGAAGCCTGTAACAAAAAATTTTATGTAAAACTGCACCCTCGAAGTTATGTACATCTGGAAACGTATTGTACTAGCCTTCCAAACTCCAGCTTTTTTACAAATGTGAACTTATACCCGATTTTTTATTGGGCTGAAGCCGTTATATCCAATTATTCATCCATTCTGCTCTTCGTAATGCTTTTGGATAAAATGATTTTGACCCCTAAATGGTCGATAGCAGAAAAAGTAGCAAGATTGTATGAAGAAGGTATTGTCACCTACTGTTCTTCACCTGCCCAACTGAAGGAGGCATTAATGAAAGGTCAAGACTTTGATCAGAATAAAAGGTCGATATTTCTCAAAAAACATATACCTTTTTTTGATGGCCAAGCCAGAGAACGAATAGTAGATCTGATGGTTCAGTCGGCTGAAAATGCGTATAAAAACAGTAGCAAAAAGGGATTAGCATGAAGAAGGTGTTTATCAGGAACCTGAAGTATGTGCTGGCCCTTAATGTGATTAATCGAATATTAGGCTCAGTAAACATTTTCTTAGTTTCACTAATATTCTCTGCAACACTCTACGGTAAGTATGTTTGGATAACTACTGTTATTTCTTATTTTGCTATTCTCTGTGATTTGGGAATAGAAACTTATGCTCAGAGAGAAGTAGCAGAAAAGTCAGACATGAAATTGTGTGATATTTTCTATACGCGTTTATTTCTGTCACTATTCAGCTTTCTCCTTTGTATAACGTACCTTTTTATATCCGATCGGGCACTGCTTTTTGAGAATTTCTTTTATGTTTTACCGCTGTACCTGATTTTTTTTAGCATGCAGTTTTCCTGGGTTTTTGCAGGGCGCCAAGACTTTAAGCCTGTGTTAATCGCGGCATTCTTGCAAAATATAGCTGCATTGTTAGTGATTAGCTTGGGCTTTTTTCTTAAAAAAAATGGACTAATTTCTTTTGGTCTTGCATTTTCTTACCTGGTTTCAGGAATATATTTTTTTATTATCCTTAGCAGGAAAAAGTATTCAGTTTTTAGATTACAGATCCCTCATTATTCAGTCATCAGAAAAATAATCACAGGAAGTTTCTCATTAGGCCTTTCACGTGCATTTACTTCTGTGGCAGTAAGTTTTGATGTTTATCTGATAGGAATCCTGCTTAACTACGAAGAAGTTGGGCTTTATTTTATTGTTTTTAAGATCATAGGCATGGCAGCTATTCCGGCAATTTCAATAGCGGCAGTTTTGCAGCCAACATTATCCACTTACAAAGGGGACGCACAGGAAAGTAGCAGAGCATTACAAAGAACTTTTGACATGGCGATGATCGCTGGCTTTTTTGCTAGTGGAGGGTTGTTGTTGTTCGGAAATGAAGCATTTGTTTGGTTCTATAAAAATAAATACGGTGGAGCCGGAATGCTTTTTGTTTTCCTTGGGCTTCGTTTATTCTTTGTTTACCTTGCATATTACTTTTCAACAGTACTTATTGTGTATCGCAAAGATCGTCGTGTACTGACGATTACAGTCTTTTCTTCTATTGCATCAGTTTTATTGAATCTTGTATTTATACCGCTTATCGGAGTAACGGGCGCCGCAATTGTTTCTTTAGCCATAGAAGCGATTAGTTGTATTGCTTATTTCCTCTCTACGTTACCTTTTACACGAGCTGCATTTTTTGATCCAGCTAAAACGAGATCATTGACAAGCGGTGCGATCGGTGTATTGATTATTATCTCTGTAGGCCTATCAATAGCTACCCCCCTGCACTGGTATTATTACTTGGCAAGCGGCTTGTTGCTGATGTTAACATATGGAGTATTTATGATAAAGAGAATTAAATATGGATAAAGTTTCCCCTTTTTTCAGTTTTGTCATTTTAGAGTATAACCGGAAAAAGGAATTAGAAAAAACTGTCGAAAGAATAGAGAAGGCAGCCGCATCAGCTAAAGAAGTACCTTATGAGGTTATTGTAGTGGTTAATGGTTCTGGAGCGCAGACGTTTGAAAGCTTTCGGATTTTGTTTAGACATTCTGCCAATGTTAAACTGGTGGAGCTTGATAAGAATATTGGCATAAGCGGATGGAACAATGGTGCTGAAATAGCTAAAGGTCAGTATTTATGGTTTCTGGATGACGATAGCTATCCATTGGAAGAATCAATTCAACAGGCATACACGGAACTATGTGGTGGTGCAATACAAGCAGCAGCATGCCGCGTAATTCATCAGCCGGGTGCTTCTGGTCTGGTGCTTGAAGCTAATCAGGATCATTGCCTTTCGAAGGTTTTTTGTGGTTGTGGCTTTATACTGGAAAGAAAGGTGTTTGTAGAGTTAAGGGGCTTCTGGGACCAAATTTTTGTGTATGCCCATGAAAAAGAGTTTGCAGTACGCCTGGATGACAGTGGGGTATCAATTATTTATCTGCATAATGTCGTAGTTAATCATGACGCTGTAGCCCGTTTGACCGACATGAAATATTATCACACTTTTAGGAGTACAGCCTTGATTAATCTCCGGTTTTTATCATTCTGGAAGGCAAGATTGATGATCATGCTGTATTTGATCAGGAACATAACTTCAATAAAGCCGAAATATTACAAACCTTCCTTCCTGGGTATAAAAGATGCATTCAAGGTTGTAGCCAATGGAAAAATAAGTAGGGTTGCAATAAGAAAAGATACACAAAAAAAATACTTTATCTAACTTTTGAGTGTAAGGGATTTTTATATAAGTGAAGATAAACTGTTTCCGGGCTTGATTGTGGGGGCACTGCTGATAGAATCAATTTTCCCTGCATTTGCTTTTGTCAAGTATTTAATTCCTGGAATAGTCTTATTCCTTGGTTTATCCAGAGCGAGATCATATCCCCTCCTTGTTGAAAAAAAGATCGGTCAAAACTTTTTCATTATAGTATGTATGATCCTTTATTCGTTTTCTTCACTGGCAATAAGGGGTCAAAATTTTTATAGCCGATTTTTTGTTGAAAGTTTTTTAATGCTTGCACCACTAGTTGCGCTTTCTTTTTGGAATATAAGAAATAATCAGGAGCGAATTCTTAAAACATGTATTTATGGATGTATAGTAGCGTATGCAGTCCAGGTGGTGTATAATTTGCAAACGATGGGTTTCGTGAGTTTGAGTGAGGCATTACGAGATTCATATATGCCTACCGAAACGGGGTATATTGCCTTTGTATTTGGTCTTTTTTTCGTGCATTGCTTTTACAATGATAAAAGAAAGTTACTGCTACTCGGCGTTCTCGTTTTTTTGTCATTTAAGCGTATAAATTTTGTAGCAATACCTGCAGCTTTGTTGATGACAGCTTTTCTTGGGCGCTTTAACTTCAAAAGAATCGCACTGATTGCTGTAGGTATTAATGGGTTACTGATTCTTTTACTCCACAATTTCTTTATGGGAAATCTGGATGATTTTATCATAGAGAAGTTTAACATGTCACCCAACGTACTGAGCATGGGGCGCCAAACGATCCTGTCTACAGTTAATGACTATTTAAAAGATTCCGCTGGCTTGGGAATAGGGCTTGGCAAATCGGTAGATCTATTATCTAATTCTATTCAGATCGAGGGAATAAATAACCTCCATTCGGATCTTATTAAAATTTATATTGAATTTGGTATACTTGTCTTTTGCATTTGGATATATTCATTGTATCGGATAAATGCTACATCAAAAGCAGGCCTTGCATTGACAATTTATTTAAATCTGCTTTTTATTACTGATAATGTAAGCGTTTATTTTTTTGTAATGATTATTTTTTATTACCTCTCGACTATAAATAGTACTGAGAAATATGTTTGATTACCTGATCGTCGGAGCCGGCTTTTCCGGTGCAGTTCTTGCCGAAAGGTTGGCTTCGGTTTTGAACAAAAAAGTTTTGATTGTAGATAAGCGCAATCATATAGGAGGAAATGCCTATGACTGTTATAATGAATCTGGCATTCTTATTCATAAGTATGGTCCTCACTGGTTTCATACAAACGATGATAATGTATTCCGCTATCTATCTCAATTCACGGAATGGATATACCATTACCATATCGTAAAGACGTTTGTGGATGGGCGATTATTGCCGATTCCTATCAATATGGATACCATTAATGGGCTGTATGGGATGAACCTTTCTTCGCCAGAAGAGGTGAACAAGTTCTATGACAGCGTAAAGGTGAATGTTGGAGTGCCCAAGAACTCAGAAGAAATGGTAATTAGTCAGGTGGGGGTTGATCTTTATAACAAATTTTTCAGAGGATATACGCTAAAACAATGGGAAATAGACCCCAAAGATCTTGCAGCAAGCGTGACGGCGAGGATTCCGACGCGGACAAACAGGGATGAACGTTACTTTACGGATAAATATCAAGGAATACCTAAACAAGGTTACACCAACTTATTTCAGCGTATGCTGAATCATAAGAATATAACAATCGCGCTGCAAACCGATTACAAGGGCCTGGTTGATTCCGTGAAGTTTGATAAGATGATATATACCGGGCCTATTGATTCATTCTTTGACAATGTACACGGAAAACTCCCCTATAGATCATTGATATTTGAGCACGAAACATTGCCAATGGAATATTATCAGGGCTATCAACAGGTCAATTATCCGAATGAGTTTGACTTTACCAGGATTGTTGAGTGGAAGCATGCGACGAAACAAAAATCTCATCTGACAACGATCACCAGGGAATATTCTGTTTTGGCTACTGATGAAATGGAAAAATATTATCCGATCCCAATGGAATCGAATCATGAGTTGTTTAAAAAATATCAGGCAGAGGCTGAATCATTGAAGTCGGTTATTTTCTGTGGAAGATTAGCGGATTATAAGTATTACAACATGGATCAAGTGGTTGCCCGTGCTCTTGCAATATTCAGAAATAAAATAACCGGCAAAGGTGAGTAAGATCGTTGTGATGGCTCAAACGCCACCGCCATTTCATGGTCAATCCATTATGCAACAATACCTGGTTGATCAGCAATGGACCTGGTGCGAGAAAGAACATGTCAGGCTTAATTATTCGGATAGAGTTAAGGAAATAGGAGGATTTAGCTTTTCAAAAGTAACTCGCCTGTTCAGGATACTTCAATTAGTTTGGCATTCATACCGAAAAAAAAAGATTGATGTCTTGTATTATCCCCCTGCAGGGCCTCATCGGGTCCCTTTATATCGGGATATCATCACCCTAATGTTTGTGAAGAGATTTTCAAGCAAGGTGGTATTACATTTCCATGCTGGAGGGTTATCGGAATTAATTCATCGGTTAAATAAAGTTGAGCGAATAATTGCCAGGCGCGCGTTTAAAAATATTGATACTGCCATTGTTTTACTTCCGTGGCTTAAGACTGAAGTAGAATGGTTTTCCCCTAGGAAAGTAGTGGTAGTCCCTAATGGCATCCGTGATATTGCTGCAGATCTGAGTTTTACCGAACGAGGTGATGATGTTGCTACAATTCTTTTTGTTGGTAATCTCAATAATGAGAAAGGGATTTTTGTATTGCTGGAAGCGGTTGTGAGATTGAAGAAAGAGTATGATAGTTTCAAGGTGCGCGTGATGGGTGATATCAGGTCAAATGAGGTAGGGACTAAAATAAAGAAGTTTATAGAACAAAATGACCTTGCAGAACATTTGATATTGCTTGGTCCTTTAAGCGGCAAGGAGAAATGGGAGGAGTTTTCAAGGGCAGATATTTTCTGCCTTCCTACTTATGCAACTGAGGCGATGCCAGTATCTATACTTGAAGCAATGATGTGCTCATTACCTGTAGTTACAACTGCCTGGAGGGCGATTCCTGATATGATAACTGATGGCAAGGAAGGGTTCTTAGTTAAAATAAGAGATGAAGAAATGCTCGCCACTGCTTTATCAAAATTGATTGAAAATCGCGCTATGAGAGTCGAAATGGGTAAAGCTGGGAGAGAGAAATTTTTGTCATCATTCACTATTGACAAACATTTATCTGGAATGGAAGCGGCTTTTAAAAAGGCCGCCGGAATTTGAGAAATTGATTTTATCATATTGTTATAAACGAATTTGAAAGTGAGTTTGAAGAGAAGCATATTCGGGGTCAATTATACACCCACTGATTATGAGAAGGCCAGTGACGTCATCATTGACAAAGCAAAGCAAAGACAGTCATTCGGTGTTTCCGCTCTGGCTGTTCATGGCCTTATTGAATGTTATAATTCTCAGGTATTAAAAGATAAAGTAAACAAGATTGATATGCTTGTTCCGGACGGACAACCGGTGCGTTGGGCAATAAATTCTTTTTACAAAGAAAATTTGAAAGACAGGGTTTATGGGCCGGAATTGACATTACATGTATTGCGAAAAGCGAACAACGAAAAGCTAAATGTGTTTCTTTACGGAAGTAAGCAGGAAACGCTTGATAAGCTCTCAGCTTTTATACAGGCGAATTTTCCAGAAGTTTCTATTGTTGGAGTTCATGCAGACAGGTTTAGGGATGCTACCCAGGAAGAAGACAAAATGGATATAGAGAGGATAAACCAATCGTCCGCAAATATAGTATTAGTAGGTCGGGGCTGTCCAAGGCAGGAAATATGGGTGAGCGATCATTTAGGTAAGATAAATGCTGCTATGATGGCAGTAGGGGCTGCATTTGATTTTCATGCAGGAACAGTAAAGCAAGCTCCACACTGGATGCAAAAAGCCGGCTTGGAATGGCTGTTCCGTTTAATAATCGAGCCCCGAAGACTTTGGAAACGATATCTATTTACAAATAGCAAATTCATTTATTTATTTCTTTGCAAAAAACTCGGACTTGTAAAATGAAAAAAATTTTAGTGACTGGAGCAGGTGGGCTTATTGGGAGCGAAGTAGTGCGATATTTTATACAGAAAGGCATTGAGGTTATCGGAATTGATAATAACATGCGAGCCGATTTCTTTGGGGAAAAAGGCGACACGACCTGGAATATCAAACAGCTGGAGAATAATTATAAAGGCTTTGCGAATTTTAATGTCGATATCCGTAACCGGGATAAGGTAGTAAAGTTTGTAAGAGAACACAAGCCTGATGCTATCATTCATGCAGCAGCGCAGCCCAGCCATGATCTCGCAGCTTCCCGGCCATTTGATGACTTTGATGTAAATGCGGTTGGAACACTTAATCTCCTGGAAGCAAACCGTCAGACAAATCCTGCTACACCTTTTGTACACTTATCAACAAACAAGGTTTACGGTGATGCTCCCAATTACTTAAATCTGATTGAGAAGGAAACAAGATATGATTATGCGGATGCTGATTTTTATAACGGGATCAAAGAATCGTTCACGATAGATCAAAGCAAACATTCTCTGTTCGGAGCATCAAAGGTGGCTGCTGATGTAATGGTGCAAGAATATGGGAGATACTTTAATATGCCGACCTGTTGTTTAAGAGGAGGCTGCTTAACCGGTCCCAATCATAGCGGTGTGGAATTACATGGCTTCTTAAGTTACCTTATCAAGTGCAATTTGACCGAAACAGAATATAAGATATTCGGATATAAAGGCAAACAGGTAAGAGATAATATACATTCTTTTGATGTAGCAAATTTTATCGGTCATTTTCTTTCAGCACCAAGAGTAGCTGAGGTTTATAACATCGGCGGAGGAAGATCAAATTCTATTTCAATTCTTGAAGCGTTTAAGTTGATCGAAAGCATTTCTGGAAGGCCGATGAAATACTCTTACAGTGAGGTAAATAGAATAGGTGATCATATGTGTTATATTTCTGATTTGAGTAAACTATATACTCATTATCCTGGTTGGCAGATCACTAAAGATCTGTCTACTACTTTTGGAGAAATTCATAATGCCTGGAAAAATAGGGTATAATCAGCCATATATATATATTGTTATTATTTAATTAACCCTGAAATCAAATAATTTCTGAAATCCAGCGTTATTGTGCAGGCTTATGCAACACTTATAGTAATTATGTTGTCAAGTTTATTCCTGTCAAGCCTGAGTTATCCTAATAATCTAACTGACTATGAATAGAGCCTACAATCCATCCATCCGAGTCAAAATTTTGGCGGATTTGATATCATTATCCTTAATCATTCTGATTTTGGGAAACGGCTTGACACTCTCTGACACCACATTTCTTTCAACCAGCAGGTTCTTTTATCTTTTCCTGACCTTATTCTGTTGGTTTTTTGCTGGCAGTACAATGGGGTTATACAAAGACTTTCGCGCCATTTCCTTTTCATTCGAGTGGGTAGTCTTTCTAAAGTCATTAATACTTTATTCTCTAGTCACATCCTTTCTATTTTCGCAGATTTTTAAGGAATTCTCATTTAGCCTACCCCATTTGTTGCTTCAATGCAGTATCATTTTTGTAATACTACCAGCCCAGAAATTGATTATCAGAGTCTTACTAAAAAAAATCCGAAATAGTAAACAGGTAAGACGCAAAGTTCTAATAGTAGGAGCAGGGGACTCGGGACTGAACTTTTACCAGCATTATGTAAAAGATAATCATTATGGGTATTCACTAGCCGGGTTCATTGACGACAATATCAATCCATCGCTGAATGGACATTACCTTGGAAAGACTTCCGATATTGATAAAGTGATTGCCCAATATGACTTAGACGATATTGTGGTAGCAATGCCGATAAACGATGAATCCCAGCTTGAAAAGATCGTTACAATAGGTGAAAGAGAGGGTAAGCGTGTCAAAATAATTCCCCATTATCAAAGATTCAGTGCGGGTCGCGTTCATGTTGGAACTTTAGGAGGTTTACCGATCATTACATTGAGGTCATTGCCGCTTGATATCACAGATAACAAAATTTACAAGCGGACTTTTGATATTATCTTTTCACTGTTAGTGATCATTTTGATATTAAGCTGGCTTATACCCATTGTCAGCCTTATTATTAAAATGAGCTCCAAAGGTCCTGTTTTTTTCAAGCAGGAACGGTGGGGGCTTAATAACAAACCGATCATTTGTTATAAGTTCCGAACAATGATCCATACCAGTAAGGACACCGATGACGCCGGTAATTATCAGCAGGCCAGGAAGAATGACCCCCGGGTAACGAAAATCGGAGCAATACTTCGTAAAACGAGCCTTGACGAATTGCCACAATTTTTCAATGTACTGTTTGGTTCTATGTCTCTTGTCGGGCCAAGACCGCATCCGGTTCCACTGAACATTGAATCAAAAGACAGCGTTCAAAATTATATGATGCGTCATTGGGTTAAACCGGGAATTACTGGGTGGGCCCAAGTGAATGGTTATCGTGGGGAAACTCACAAGCATTACCTCATGCAAAAAAGAGTGGAATTCGATGTCTGGTATATGGAAAACTGGACATTCTGGCTCGATCTCCAAATCATTCTCCAGACACTTGTCAATATTGTCAAAACGGAAAAGAACGCATACTGATTCCCTTCATTCTTCGAACAAATCGTTTTGAGACATGGTTAAACGCCTTGCCCTATACCTGTTTTTACTTCTTTTATTGACTAAAAGTACTACTGGCATCTCTCAAAGCCTGCCGGTAGGCACTCCTTTTCTTGAAGAAACCTCACGCCGACTGCAGATTACCGGGGCAAATTCTAATAATTCATCCTTTTCGATTCGCCCCTTGTTTGTTTATATTCTGGGAGATTTAGACTCTTTATATAATCCTCAAAATTGGCTGGCGAATGCTCTACCTACCCGGCTGAAATATGCCAAAGGGAAAGGTGATCTCGTTTTTCTCCCTGCTACTATCAAACAACAATACAATTCCCACCATCCCTATGGCTGGAACGACGGCTCCATGATCCAAGCTAAAGGCTACCAGGCCCAGGCTTCTGTGGGGATGTACACTAAGATCGGGCCCCTCAGTATACAACTGCAACCTGAATTTGTGTATGCTCAAAATGCCAGCTTTGAAGAATTTCCTGCATGGCAAAATGATACATTGTGGAAATATTACTATCAAACACTTAACCGGATCGATAACCCTGAAAGATTCGGGAATGGCAGTTATACGAAGGTCTTTGCAGGCCAATCAAGTGTAAGATTTAATTATAAAAAACTATCCCTGGGTGTTTCAACTGAAAATCTCTGGTGGGGCCCTGGCATCCGGAATTCCCTGCTTCTAAGTAATACAGCTCCGGGAATCCCTCATATCACCTTTAATACCCTGGCACCAGTTACAACCGGTATTGGTTCCTTTGAATGGCAGGTCATCAGCGGATGGACAAAGGGTTCGGGAATTCTTCCGCCTGATACAGCCAGGACATTTGATGGAGTCAAATTGTATGACCCCAAACAAGTTGACAGCAAACGGTATATGAATGGAATGATCATAACCTGGCAACCTAAGTGGACCAAGAATCTATACCTGGGATTTTCAAGAATGTTTTACCTGTATAGCTCAGACGTAGAAAAATCCCTGGATGGATATCTCCCTGTATTTGGTGCATTCTTTAAAGGAAAGACTGATGGGGAAGATGAAAAAAGGAGAGATCAGTTACTGTCTGTTTTTGCGAGACTGATATTGCCTAAAGAAAAAGCAGAGTTCTATGCTGAATTTGGAAGAAACGACCACTCCCAGAACTTCACTGACCTGATGCTGGAACCAGAACATGCCAGGGCTTATATCATTGGTGGAAGAAAAATTTTCACCACAGCTAAGAAAACAGACGTGGAACTGATGTTTGAGCTAACCCAATTGGAAAACTCCTCAACAGCCTGGCTCAGGCCGCAGGAAGGCTGGTATACGCATTACCAGGTAAGGCATGGCTACACCCATCGCGGGCAGGTTATGGGTGCAGGAATTGGCCCTGGCTCGAACAGCCAGACACTTGGCATTAGCTGGATCAAAGGGGTAAAAAAACTTGGCTTTACACTGGAGAGAGTAGTAAGGAACAATGATTTTTATTATGAAGCATTTGCTTCAATGCAAAACCCAAGATTTCATTGGGTTGACCTTTCTTTGAATGCGTATAAAGACTGGTATTGTAAACGCTTTATTTATTCGGCGAATCTTTCCTTCGTGCGTTCATTGAATTATCAATGGAGGTATCAATATAACACGGCAGGAAAAGAAGTACATACTAATGTTAATCAACTACATGCCAGTTTATCTGTATCGTATGTTTTTTAATGAAACGTATTAACTAAATAAAAGAGCCGCGGTTTGCCGCGGCTCTTTTATTTTTATCGATTAGTCTTCTTGTTAGATATTCAATCCACCACACACACTGATTGTCTGTCCCGTAATATAAGAACCCATCTCCGAAACCAGGAATAACACGCTATTCGCAATATCTTCCGCAGAAGCAAATCTTCCCAAAGGAATTCCCGCTTTATATTTCTCTGCTGCATCTCCTTCCTTCAGATAACTCGTCATATCTGTTTCCACAAAGCCAGGTGCTATTGCATTGCAACGGATATTCCGGCTGCCCAGTTCTTTTGCCACGCTTTTGGTAAAACCAATAATACCTGCTTTGCTTGCTGCATAGCTGCTCTGCCCTGCATTACCCATTTCACCGATAATAGAGCTCATATTGATGATGCTGCCGGCCTTAGCCTTCATCATTGGGCGTATCACCTGCTTGGTCATGTAGAAAACGCTGTTGAGGTTCACGCGGATCACTTCGTCCCATTGTTCCGGTGTAAGACGCAGCAGGAGATTGTCTTTTGAAATACCGGCATTGTTCACGCAGATATCAACTGTACCGAATTCTTTCAGCACATCATTGACGAACGCTTCGCATTGGGCAAAATCACCGGCATTGCTTTGATATGCTTTGGCTTTTACGCCCAGGGCTTTCAGCTTTTCTTCAAGCGCCAGTGCTTTTTCCTTGCTGCTGTCGCTTACATAAGTGAAAGCGATATTCGCTCCATGTTCTGCCAGTTTAAGTGCAATGGCTTCGCCGATGCCGCGGGCGGCACCTGTTATAATAGCTACTTTGTTTTCTACCAGTTTCATTTATTTGTTTTAATAGTTCAGTGTTGGATTTTTGCTTCGTTTTTGGCAACAGTGTTCATCTTCAATATTGCATCCACATATTGTCTTTCATTGCTTAAGCGAGGCACTTTATGCTGCCCGCCCAGTTTTCCCTTACTGCGCAGCCATTCGTTGAAACTGCCTTTTTGCATGGCATGCACTACAGGTAATCCCAATGCCATGTTCTTATGCCGCTTGGCTTCGTAATCGCTGTTGATATTTTTGAGTGCGGTATCCAGTTCACGGGTAAATGCTTCCAGGTCTGCAGGTGGCCTTTCAAATTCGATCAGCCATTCATGGGCGCCATTGGAGCTGTCGGAAAAATAAACAGGAGCGGCCGTATAATCGTTTACAATTGCGCCTGTTTTTTTGCAGGCTTCAGCAATGGCTTTATCTGTATTATCGACGATCACTTCTTCTCCGAAGGCATTCATATAATGCTTCAGCCTTCCGGATACTTTGATGCGATAGGGCGCCAGGGAAGTGAAGCGGATGGTGTCTCCGACGATATAACGCCATAGCCCTCCGTTGGTACTGATCACCAGGGCATAGTTCTTTCCCAGTTCAACATCCTGCAGCCCTACTGTTCGCGGATGTTTTTTCCCGTATTCACTCACGGGCATGAACTCCATGAATATGCCATGATCGGTAAACAGCAACATGCCATCATCGCCCGGACGTTCCTGCGCGGCAAAAAAACCTTCGCTGGCATTGTACATTTCCAGGTAATGAATGTTTTTCCCGATCAGTTTCTGAAATTGTTCTTTATAGGGTGTGAAGGAAACTCCTCCATGCATGTATAATTCAAGGGAAGGCCATACTTCCGCCATAGTCGATTTGCCGGTGATCTCAAGTATTCTGCGGAAAAGCACCAGCGTCCAGGTAGGCACTCCGGAAATGGAAGTCACATTTTCATGGATGGTGCTCTCGGCCAGTTTTTCAATCTTGCTCTCCCATTCGTCCATCAAAGCGATGCTAAGATCGGGCGTGCGCAGCCAATGGCCCCAGAAAGGTGTGTTTTGCAGCAACACGGCGCTCAGGTCGCCGTATTGTGCTTCATTGTTCATAGGATTGATATTATGGCTGCCTCCAAGCACCAGGCCTTTGCCGGTAAGCAAAGCCGAGTCGGGGTTGAACTGATAATACATGGTAAGCACATCCTTGGCTGCTTTGAAATGGCAGTCTTCCAGGCTTTCTTCGCTGATGGGGATGAACTTGCTTTTATCGCTGGTGGTGCCGCTGCTTTTGGCAAACCAGAATACGGGCGTGTTCCAGAGTATATTCTGTTCGCCGTGCATGATCCGTTCGATATAGGGCTTCAGGTCGTTGTATTCATGCACGGGCACAGCCTGTTTGAACGAGCGGATATTAAAAAGCTCTGCAAAATTGTATTTCCGCCCGAATTCGGTGTATTGGGCAGAAGTGACCAGGTCCTGCAATACCTCCCGCTGTGCATCCAGCGGATTTTTCTTCCATCCTTCTATGCGCCAGAGGCGCATACGGGCAAGGGATGATATGGCAGGGCTTAACAGGCTCATAGTCGCTGGCAAAATAACTAATTTGAGGGAATCATCGGTAAAAGCTATTCTCTTCCTTCAGAAGCTTTCAGCGCTTCTTCATGCAGATAATCTTTGCGTTTCAGTTCAAAGTTGCGGCCAAGGTAGAGTTTCTTTACCTGCTCATCTGCTGCCAGCTCTTCGGCAGAGCCTTGCTGGAATATTTTACCGTCGATCAACAGATAAGCCCTGTCGCAGATGGAAAGGGTTTCCGTTACGTTGTGGTCGGTAATAAGTATGCCGATATTTTTATATTTCAACCGGGCCACAATAGCCTGAATATCTTCCACGGCAATAGGGTCAATACCTGCAAAGGGCTCGTCCAGCAGGATAAATTTGGGGCTTACAGCCAGGGCCCGGGCTATTTCCGTTCTTCTTCTTTCGCCACCGCTCAATACGTCCCCATTGCTTTTGCGTACATGGTGCAGGCGGAATTCGTCGAGCAGGGATTCCAGCCTGTCTTTTTGCTCTGTTTTGGAAAGACTGGTCATTTCCAGCACGGCGCTGATATTGTCTTCCACGCTTAGCTTACGGAATACGGATGCTTCCTGGGGCAGGTAGCCGATCCCCATCTTGGCGCGTTTATACATGGGCAGGGAGGTGATATCGTCCTGATCAAGGAATACCTGGCCTTCATCGGGGCGTACCAAACCTACCACCTGGTAAAACGAAGTGGTTTTACCGGCGCCATTAGGGCCGAGCAGTCCTACGATCTCTCCTTGCCCTACCTCGAAGCTGACATGGTTCACGACTGTGCGCTTGCCGTATCGCTTTACAAGGTTTTTGGCATAAATAGCTATTGACATGGGTGGCAAAAATAAGGCATGCCGGGCTGATTATAAGGAAGGAGGGAAGTTTTAGCTATTCTTTTGAATGTAGTCGATGGCCAACGAACAATCATATCAGCTTGAATTATTAAGCCTTTCTGTATTAGATTTGCACCCCAACGAATAGCCCGAGGGCCTAAAAACTACTATGAAAGTTATCGACCATATCAAACAGGCAAAAGAAACGCTGATCTCTTTTGAAGTGCTGCCTCCGCTGAAAGGAAAGGGAATTGAGGCTTTGTATAAACACCTTGATCCTTTAATGGAATTCAAGCCCTCCTTTATCAATGTTACCTATCACCGCAGCGAGCATATTTTTAAAAAACGTGCTGATGGCAGCTTTGAGAAAGTAGTGATCCGGAAACGGCCGGGTACAGAAAGCATTTGCGCTGCCATCATGAACAAATATAATGTGGATACTGTGCCTCACCTGATCTGTGGAGGTTTTAACATCAATGAAACCGAAGATGCCCTGATCAACCTTCGCTACCTGGGTATCGACAATGTGCTGGTGCTTCGCGGCGATGCAGCAAAAAATGAGACTACGTTTGATGCTGAGCCTGGCGGCCACCGCTATGCCAGCGAATTGCTGAAACAGGTGACCAATCTTAATGCGGGCATCTATCTTGAAGAAGATCTGAAGAGCACACAGAAAACAGAGTTCTGTATTGGCGTGGCAGGTTATCCTGAAAAACATTTTGAAGCGCCCAATATGCAAACCGACCTCCGCTATCTGAAAGAGAAAGTGGATTGTGGTGCCGACTATATTGTGACCCAGATGTTTTTTGACAATGAAAAATTTTACGCTTTTGTAAAATCCTGTCGTGAGGCCGGCATTACGGTTCCGATCATTCCGGGTTTAAAGCCGATCTACAATAAGAAACAACTGACGGTATTGCCCAAGACTTTTCATATAGATCTTCCTGCAGAGCTTGCAAATGAGGTGCTGAAATGCAAGACGGATTTAGAGGTAGAGGAAATAGGAAAAGAATGGCTGTTGGCACAGTCAAAGGATCTGAAGAAAAATGGGGTACCGGTATTACATTATTATACATTAGGAAAGCCGCATATGGTGGCAGATGTGGTGAGGCAGTTGCTTTAACCTTTACTTACTGATCTCTCCCAATACTTTTTCATCAACTACTACCGGATATTTTTTCCGTAGTTCTTTTGTCCATTGCTCTTCCAGCATCACCTGGTAGTCATTCATCACCAGTCCCCTGGCTTCATTAAAAGAACGGGTACCAGGTTGGGGATACACTTTTATGATATAAGCAAAGGACGCTGTATTATCTGTTTGATTTACGCTAAGTGGCGTTATTGTCCCTGGCTTTGGAGCATTTTTACCATTATTTCCCGGCAATTGTGTCCACTCATAACGGGAAGAATCGGCTACAATTTTATCACTTAATTTTTCTGCCAGTATCTTCCAGCCTGCAGGATTTTTTTTCAACTCATCTGCCAGCGACCTGGCAGTGGTTTGATCAGAAGAAAAAAAGATGACAGCATCGGCACTGGGCTGCCAGTTATATTGCGCCTTATTCTTTTCATACAGGGATAGAAGAGCTGCCGAATCGGTTTGCGCCCTGTTCCAGACTTCCCTTTGCATGATTTCGAAGAACAGATTGCCATCGCGGAATTCGGCCATCTGGTTACGGAATTCTTCATTATAATCTTCGAGGTGATCGCGATAGTACTGGTACATGGAATTATTGCTGAACTCTTCAAAGAGTGCAGGGTAAGGCCTTGTGGAAGCTCCACCCGGCATATAGCGGTACATCTGTGCAAACTGTATCCAATCAGACATATGGAATACAGCATCCCCGATATGAAAAAGCTCAGCCTGTTGTTCAAAGCCTTTTACCGGCCGTCCGGCAAGCAGGCTGTCGGTTGCTGCCCATAGCGCAGCATTGCTATAAGCGCCGTGTTGAAAACCAGGATTAGCCTTGACCCTGGCATAAATAAAATCTTTCGCTGTTTTCCATCGGTCATCCGATTTCACTTTCATTTCCAGTTCCTGGTTGTTTTCCTTATCTGCCGGATTGGAAACGACCGGCACCCATCCGGTCCTTTTTACAATATGGTAGCCATGTTCGGTTGTAAAAGGTTTGCTTATGGCGCCATCTTTGGATAATGACCACACGGTTTTTTCAAATACAGGCTCATACTGACCCACTGCCACATCAGGAGAACTTCCCTGGCGGGCTGCACTCCCATAGTCATTGCTGAAAGTGGCGGCGAGCTGGCCGAAATCATCTCCTTTATTGATGCGTTGATACAGCGAATCTGCCAGGCGTGCCATTTTTTGACGGTCGCTTTCCGTCATCTCAGGAGGAAAAGCCAGCAATATCTGCTGTATTTTCATTTTGCCTGCTGCTTTTCTTTCACCAAGGTTCTTGAAAATATGATAACCTGCTTTGGAGGTATAGGGTTTGGAATAACGGCCTGCAGGGGTGGAGTAAAGGATGTTTTCAAATTCATAAGGCAGGGTAAATACCGTGATATAATCCAGGTCGCCTTTATTGGTTTTAGCTGCAGGATCGTCGGATAATTGCTGTGCCACCAGCATAAAATCGTCTCCTTTGGCCAATCTTTTTTGTACAGTGGCCAGTTTCTGGCCGGCCTCCGTTGTGTCGCTGCTAAAAGCTATGAAGATATGTGCAGCATGAATATCTTTCTGGCTTCGCTGGAATGCTTCTTTGGTCAGGCGGCTGATAGCATCCGGATCGCTCATATAATTATCTACGATCTGGTTGCGCAGATTTTCTGCTTCCGCTTTTATTTGTGGCAATGTATCATAACCCAGATCGTACGCCTGGCGGATCTTTAAGCGGGAATTGATATACAGGTCAAGATACTCCCGCATGGCCTTGCTTTTTGCTGTAGAGGATTGCTGGTTGTTTTTGTCAAAAGCTTTTACAAACTCTTTTGCATCGGCTTTGTGGGGGCCATAGGTAAACAGGGTTTGCGAAGATGCAGAACCTGCGATGAGGGACAATGCGATCGCCGGCAGCCAGTTTTTGATCATAGTGATGGTTTCAATGGTGTAATGTATGGTAACATCAGGGTTGCTTCAACCTGAGTTGCAATATCTCATCCGTTTGCTGCCAGGTCAGTTTCTTTGCAATGATCCGCTTGTCTTTGTCAAGCAAATAAACCGTGGGCACTGTTTGCGCATCATATAACTGTATATATCCGGGAATATTGGCAGCGATCCTGTTCTTTTCTTCTTCTTTGGAATAATATACATTGGTCCATTCTTCCAGGTGATGCTGGCGGATAAAATTGAGCCAGTCATTTTTTGTTCCGTCGGTTTCCCGGGCCACTGCATATATTTTCAATCCGCTGGCCTTCCATTTTGCCCTGTACATGGAATCGAGCAGGGGGAGGGTTTCTTTGCAATGTCCGCAGGTGGGGTCCCAGAAGCAGACAAGCGTGAAGCGGGCAGTATCGGCATACAGGGTTTTTGCATTGCCTGCCGTATCGGGGAGTGAAATGTTTTCAGCCGGGTTGCCCATGATATTTGCCATCAGGCTGTAAGCCCTGTCGGTGATCAGCTTTTTTCCCTGTGGCGTCAGCCAGTCATAATCTTTTTGAGCAAAATATTTTTCAAACAGGTGAACGAACACTGCATCTTCCCACATGTATTTCATGTTGAGATAGCGGGTCACAAAGCGTACCAGCAACACACGGGTCACTTCCTTGCTGGGGCTGGCAAAAGCCAGCATGCGGTCAATTTCTTTATTAACAGAATCAGGAGAAGGATAAACCAGGGTATTGAAATATTTATCCAGCCGCTCTTCAAACAGGGAAGCTGGTGTGCGCGTGATGCGGTCGTCCCAGAAATTGATCCCGTCCCAGTAGTGATCTTTGAAATAATGATAGGCAAAAGTGGAATCATATTTCCCGCCAGGTTGCTTATCTGCAGGTGGGACCTTAGGTTCTTCCATCAATTGCATCAGCAGGCTCAGCAGGGTATTGGGATTTTTAGTTATTACCTGCTTGCGGAAGGCGGAGATATCGTCGGTTGATTTTTTTAATTGGGCGCTCCAGTATGTTGAATCTTTCGCATTAGTGGATTTTTTCAATTGGGTACTGAATGAATCGATGATCTTTCCCTTACCCATCATTTCCTGCTGGTAAAGAGTGAAAGCATCGTTTTCAGGTGAGTTGATGAATTTTCTATGGCGGATGGGGTCAGTAGTGTCGGCAATGATGGAAAAATGCTGCTGTTTATCTACCAGTAATTCAAGGAACCGGTCTTTTTTGGGATAAGCAATGATGTAAATCCCGCCTCCCAGTTCCTTATTTCCACGGAATACGCCCTCACTTTTTTCATTGAGCTTAATAGAATCAATAACGGGAAACTGCTTACCGGAATAATGGCCCAGGTAAATATATTGGTCGGTAATTGGCTTGAGTGTTACTTTTATTTCATACCCCTGCTGTGCGGAAACCAGGGCTGTAATGCCTAGTAAAGGAATGAGGATCAAATTTTTCATAAGACTGAATAGGTAGTAAAGTTATTCAAAAAACGCATTTTCAATAAGTAAAAGATGTAAAGAGGGGGTTAAGGGTTGTTTCAGAGCTGGCAGCCTGATCGTTCATCGAGTCAGCACAAGCTTTACGATGTCGGAATAGGTATGTAAATCTTTTTGAGCCTCAGACTGCCGACTAAAGACTCCTGGCTCTGAAAAGCCTTCTCTTCGTAATTTCGCGCCCGTGAGTAGAAAAAAGAAAAACATTGTTCTTCAGAATATTCTGGTGGAGGACTACGCTGCGGAGGGTAAATCCCTCGCGAAAGTGGATGGTAAAGTCATTTTTATTGAAAATGTGGTACCAGGCGATGTGGTGGATGTCCGCCTTGGGAAGAATAAAAAAGACTGGGCTGAAGGGGTGCCGTTGAAATTCCACTCCTATTCGCCGGAAAGGGCAACACCTTTTTGCCAGCATTTTGGGGTTTGTGGCGGCTGCCAATGGCAGATGCTGCCATATCAAAAGCAATTGCAATACAAGGAAAAGCAGGTAAGGGATAACCTGCAGCGTATCGGCAAAGTGAATTTGCCGCCGATAGCACCTATCCTGGGGGCTGCCGATACCCGCTATTACCGCAATAAGATGGAATATACCTTTGGCAACAAGCGGTACCTGAGCAGGGAAGAGCTGAATGACCCCACTGTCAATGGCATGCAGGATGTGGTAGGCTTTCATGCCCGTGGCATGTTTGACAAGATCGTGGACATAGAAACCTGTTACCTGCAGGCAGAGCCTACTAATGCTATCCGGTTGACTATTAAAGAGTTTGCCCGGGCGCATGAGTATTCTTTCTATGATATACGGAATCATGAAGGGCTTTTGCGGACCATGATGGTGCGACTTTGTACTACTGGCGAACTGATGGTGAATATTGTTTTTGGAGAAGACGATGAATCAAAGCGTAAGGCCCTGCTTGAGTATGTCCTGGAAAAATTTCCTTCAATTACCACACTCCTGTATACGATCAATACCAAGAAAAACGACAGCCTGCACGATCTGGAGCCAGTGGTTTACCATGGCAAAGGATATGTGATGGAAAAGCTGGCTGCTGCGGAAGGTGGCCAGGAATTTTTTTTCAAGATCGGGCCGAAATCTTTTTTCCAGACCAATACCCGCCAGGGCGAACAGCTTTACCGCGTGACCCGTGATTTTGCTGAGCTTACAGGAAAAGAAACGGTGTATGACCTGTATTGTGGCACCGGCAGTATTGGCATTTTTGTTAGTCCAGGAGCTAAAAAAATAGTGGGAGTGGAAGTGATTGAAGCAGCTATTGAAGATGCCAAAGAGAATGCAGCCCTGAATCAATTGAAAGAGGCGGAATTCTATGCCGGTGATGTGATCGATATCTGTGATGACGATTTTTTTGCCGCCCATGGCAAGCCGGACGTGATTATTACTGACCCGCCCCGTGCCGGCATGCACGAGAAGCTGGTCAGAAAGATATTGGATATGGCTGCGCCAATAGTCGTGTATGTAAGCTGCAATCCCGCTACTCAGGCCCGCGACCTTAACTGGCTGGATGAAAAGTATGAGGTGACCAGGATCCAGCCGGTGGATATGTTCCCGCATACCCTGCATATTGAGAATGTGGTACAACTTAAACTTAAAACAAAAGGCTAAAAAGCCGGTAATGGACCTGTTTTTCCTTTTCCTCTTGCCCTCTTAGCTTAAATTTGTGGAATATGAATGATTATCGATATTATAGGCCAAGCGCATTTCCCCCGGTTGTAAAGAACCTGCTAATAATTAATGTACTGGTCTTTATAGCGCAGGAGACTTTCGGTAAAGGCTCTTCTTTCATTGATGATTTTTTCGCTTTGCATGATGTGCGGTCAGAGTTTTTTAAACCGCATCAACTACTCACATATATGTTCATGCATGGAGGATTTGATCATATCCTGTTTAATATGCTGGCTCTTTGGATGTTTGGAAGTCAACTGGAGAATTATTGGGGAGGAAAGAGATTTTTGCAATACTATATTCTCACAGGCTTAGGCGCGGCAGTACTTCATCTGATCGTTCTGTATTTTGAAATGGCCCCTGCTTTTGAGCAGTTCAAAAGTGCTCCCCAGGAAATCCAGAATCTATACTTGCGCGACCCAAGATTTTCTCCGCATATCCAGATCACTGTAGGTGCTTCGGGGGCGATTTTTGGATGTCTGGCAGCTTTTGGCTACCTGTTCCCTAATACGCTGATCTACGTTTATTTTCTTATACCTATTAAGGCTAAATGGTTTGTATTGATTTATGGAGCATTGGAGTTAATGCTTGGCATTAGCAATTCTGCCGGCGACACCGTCGCTCATTTCGCCCACCTCGGAGGCGCAATAACCGGCCTTATAATTGTATTTATTTGGAACAAAACCAACCGCCGGACGTTTTATTAATAAGAAAAACGGGAAAGAAGGAAGCAGCATTTTTTCTGCTTTGCTCTTCTAATTAATTAACTCGCAGTATGGCATATCACGAACACGAACAGGAATACCAAAAACGCCTATCCTTTGCACAGGCAAAAAATGCGCTGATCACCCTGGTCGCCATTAATCTGGTATTGTTTGTGATCCTGGCCTTTATCCAGGCCATTTTTTACCTGCAACATGGTGAAACCGGCGCCGATCCTGTAGCCCTGTTCAATGCCCGCGTCCTGAAATGGTTTGCATTACCGGCGAATATGCACGAGCTCATCGCCCGGCCCTGGACCATTATCACACATATGTTTGTGCATACCGGCGTATGGCATATCGTTGGCAACATGCTTTGGTTATGGGTCTTCGGTTATATCCTCCAGGACCTGACCGGCAACCGTAAAATATTCCCTATCTATATATACGGAGCTCTCGGCGGTGCACTGGCCTTTATCCTTGCCTATAATTTTCTTCCGGCATTGAAGCCAATGATGCCTTTAGCCTCTGCCATCGGCGCTTCTGCAGGTGTAATGGCTATTGCAGCGGCTGTTACCACCATCGCTCCCGGCTACCGCATTTTCCCCATGCTGAATGGCGGCATACCCATCTGGATCATTACCATTTTTTACCTGGTGATCGATCTTGCTACCATTCCGCTCAATAATCCTGGCGGACATATCGCCCACCTGGCCGGCGCACTCACCGGCTTCCTCTTTGTTTATTCATTCCGCCGTGGTCACGACTGGGGAGGATGGATGAACCGCGCCTATGATTGGGTAAATGACCTGTTCAATCCTGACAGGCCCAGGAAAGGAAAAAGCATCAAGCAGGAACTTTTCTATAAATCATCTGCCCACCCTTATAAAAGAACACCCAATGTTACCGCTCAGCGGATTGATGAGATACTCGATAAGATCAATCTCCGCGGTTACAATTCCCTTACAGAAGAAGAAAAAGAATTGCTGAAAAGAGCCAGCAAGGAAGATATTTAAGATCCACTTATTAACTTCCAGGATATATCTGGACTACAGAACTCTTCCATTATCACGCCGCAGCGGCCTCAGAAAAATGGCGTTAAGAAAATTACTGTGTATGCCGTTCCTGCGCAGCAGGAAAGCGCGCGAGGTTGTTTGAGCCCGTGGTGTCTTCAACCTAAACGTAAGCTCGGAGCGAGTTCCCTGCGCGCTCGGCCTACACAGTAATTTTTAGCCATTTTTCTGCAGCCTTGATCTTTTTTGTTACTTTTTTGCATCAAGGCAAAAAAGTAAATGCGAAATTCGCTTCATGTCCAGTAAGGTTCGATCATTTACAAAAGGGTTCCTCTTGTTCCTGAATGCAGTGGCAGCATTACTGTTTCTGCTGGCATGCCTGGCGCCTTCTGTTGATCCTGACCGCTGGTGGTTTATTTCTGTGCTGGGGCTCGGCTTTCCCATACTCCTCGTGATCGTTATCCTCTTCCTGGCAGGCTGGCTTTTTGTAAAAAGAAGGCTGGCGCTTATTTCTGCAATAGCCCTTCTGCTCGGTATCAGAAGCATCAGTATCTTTTTTGCCTTTCACCCTTCCGGTGAAAAAGCATCTGCAGAAGGCCGGAAAAACTCTTCCCTCAGGTTGGCTACCTGGAATGTGGCACGCTTTATTGAGATGAAGCGGAATAATAATAAAGGCAGTCAAACCCGCCTTCGGATGATGGAGCAGATCCAGCAAACCAACGCTGATATTATTTGCCTCCAGGAATTCTTTCACTCACAGGCTTCCGATTATTATCCTAATCTCACTTATATCAGTAAGCATTTCAACTACCCTTACTATTTTTTTTCGCATGATGATGATGGGGATAAGCATTTTACAGGCAGCGTTATTTTTTCCCGCTTTCCGATCATCGACAGCGGGCTGATCCGTTATCCCCGGCCAACCCTGCCCGATGCATTGATGCATGCTGATATAAAAGTGGGCGACGATACCATACGGGTGTACACCACGCATCTTCAATCGATACAATTCAACACTGCGGATTACGAAAAGATCGAGAAGATCAAGGAAGGTGAGGATGGTATGGTATCCAATTCCAGATTAATTTTTGCAAAACTGAGAAGAGGGATGTCGGGCCGGAAAATACAATCGGATATTATTGCCCAGGTATTAGGCGACAGTCCACATCCCGTTCTGTTTTGTGGCGACCTGAATGATGTCCCCAATTCTTATACCTACCAGCAGGTGCGGGGAGATATGCAGGACGCTTTTCTGAAAAAAGGGTTCGGGATCGGAAGAACATTCTCTGCCCTTTCACCCACTTTACGGATCGACTACATTTTTGCAGACCCCTATTTCAGGGTTGACGCGTTTGACAGGATAGTAAAACCCTATTCAGATCATTTTATGCTGATAGCAGATCTCAGCCTGAAAAAGACAAAGTAAAATAACCGACTCAGCGAGATAACTTATTTTTGCCGATTATGAGTGAATTGAAAGTTTATAATTCTTACAGCCGCCAGAAGGAAGTGTTTACACCCATTACACCGGGACATGTGGGCATGTATGTGTGCGGACCAACCGTGAGCGGAGAAAGCCACCTTGGCCACGCACGTCCCTATGTTACCTTTGATGTAGTATTCCGCTATCTTACCCATCTCGGATATAAGGTCCGTTATGTCCGCAATATCACTGATGCCGGCCATTTTGAAGAAGAAGGAAGGGATGCAGAAGATAAGATCTCCAAAAAAGCCATACTGGAAAAACTGGAGCCGATGGAACTGGTGCAGAAGTATACCAATCTTTTTCACTGGGCCATGGACCAGTTCAATACTATCCCCCCATCCATCGAACCAACCGCCACAGGCCATATTGTAGAACAGATCGGGATGATACAGGAGATCATCCGCGCAGGATATGCCTACGAAGTGAATGGCTCCGTTTATTTCGATGTAAAAAAATACGCATCGGACTACGATTATGGCAAACTGAGCGGACGCGTGATCGATGATCTGCTGGAAACCACCCGCGACCTGGAAGGCCAGGAAGAGAAAAGGGATAAGGCAGATTTTGCATTATGGAAAAATGCAGCGCCCGAGCATATCATGCGCTGGCAAAGCCCCTGGGGCATTGGTTTCCCCGGCTGGCACATTGAATGTTCCGCAATGGCTACCAAATACCTCGGCAGCCGCTTTGATATCCATGGTGGCGGAATGGACCTCATGTTCCCACACCATGAAAGCGAAATAGCCCAAAGCACTATCTGCAATCATGAAGCCCCGGTCCGTTACTGGATGCATAACAATATGATCACCATTAATGGCAAGAAGATGGGAAAAAGTTATAACAACCAGATCACGCTGACGCAGATGTTCAGCGGCGACAACCCCATCCTTGAAAAAGCCTATCATCCCATGGTGATCCGTTTCTTCATTCTTCAAACGCATTACCGCAGCACGCTTGATTTCAGCAATGAAGCATTGCAGGCTTCTGAAAAAGGATTGAAGCGCTTATGGGAAGCTCATGAGCAATTGAAGAAATTGAACTGGGAAAATACTGGCCCTGTGAATGAAGAGTTAGATAAAAAAGTAAAAAAACTGGTCATGGAGTTTGACCTCTTCATGAATGACGATTTCAATACGGCTAAGGTGCTGGCCAATATGTTTGAATTGGTCCACACCATCAACTCCATGAAGGATAAAGCCATTCCTGTATCTTCTTTGTCGGCTGAAACATTTGAATTGCTGCAAAAGCAATTTGCCCTTTACATAGAACAGATCCTCGGATTAAAGAGTGTAACAGAAGCAGACAATAACAAACTGCAGGGCATTATGCAATTACTGATCGATATCCGTAAAGAAGCAAAAGGCAAAAAGGATTTTGTTACTTCTGATAAAATAAGAAACCAGCTTGCCCAGCTGGGCATTTCTCTGAAAGATGAAAAAGGCGGGGAAATGACCTGGACGATCGAGTAGATCGATGGCCGGCATTCTACAGGATAACTGATTGTCTCAGGGTCATCTTGTAGAATGCTGGCTAATTGTTTACCGGCCATCATTTACAGCCCGCACCATTTCCCTCTTTCCCGGCGGCCCTGCTATTTTTCCTACTTTAAACCCTGCTGCCTGCATAGCCCGGCGCACATCACCCTTGCTGCAATAAGTGACCAATGCTCCCGAAGAAAACAATGCATTTCTCAATTTTTCAAAAACCTCTTTGGCCCATAATTCAGGCTGCGCTGCCGGTGCAAATGCATCGAAGTAGACGAGGTGGAAAGCGGGTACAGAAGAGAAGTCAGGCAAACTGATCTTTTTTTTGTGAAGGGTAAAGAAAGGTGTCACTTGCACATCTTCTTCCCACTCACTGGTATGCAGTGTAGCAAAATACGGCTGGTCAGCATAGTTCAATTGCAGGGCCTGTTCCCTTTCCAGCGGAAACAGCTCAAGCGACGTATAATGTACCTGCCTTTGCCAGGTCGCAGCTTCCTGCAGGGTCAACAATGCATTCAACCCTGTACCAAAACCTACTTCCAGGATATGAATAGGACCGTCCGGGAAAATATCTTTAATATAATGAAGCCCTGCATGGATAAAAACATGCATTGATTCCTGCACCGCTCCATGAATGGAATGATAGGTCACCTTCATTTCAGGAATAGATACCGAATGCGATCCATCCTTAGTCAGAATAATCTCCCTTAACATGTCACAAAGTTAATAAAACGGTACAGCCCTAAACGCCCCCTTCCCGTCCTTCCCGCCTTACCGGTAAAACTTATATACCGTTTTACTATTTTCTTACCGGTAAGAAAATTTTACTTCCTGTTTTGTTTTACCGGTAAGGCGGGAAGGACGGGAAGGGGGCGTTTAAGAAAGTGTTTTGTTTACCAGGTAGTATTTGTGAGCTTGCCGTAAGAGTGTAGTGAGAATATTTATCGTGATTACTTCGTAATTTCATTCCATGCATTATGTTGAACACCTTTCCCGGGATAAAAAATTTAAAAAACTGTTGGACAACACTGAGTTCCACCAGTTAAAAAAAAGAAAGAACATTCCCATTTATCTCTGTGCTTCCATTATGAGCCAACAACTTTCAACAAAAGTGGCAGATGTGATCTATCAGCGTTTTCTCAATTTGTATGAGAGAAAGGAGCCTACACCGCAACAAATACTCGACACTCCTTCCGAAACGCTTCGTGCTATTGGCCTGAGCAATGCCAAAGTCAGCTATGTAAAAAACGTAGCCGCATTTGGTATCGAGCCCGGCATGGATTATAAGAAATTGCAGAAAATGAATGATGAAGAGGTGATCGCTTATCTTACGCAGATCAAAGGCGTGGGAAGGTGGACGGTAGAAATGCTGCTGATGTTTGCACTGGGGCGTGAAGATATATTTGCTATTGATGATTTGGGTATTCAGAATGCGATGATCAGGCTGTATAAACTGGACAGAACAGATAAAAAGAAATTCAAAGCGGACCTGTTGCGTATTTCAGGAAAATGGTCGCCCTACAGAACCTATGCCTGCAAGCATTTATGGGGATGGAAAGACAATGCGCCAAAACTGGATAGTAAGTGATCCGGTAAATTAACTGTATAATTGTAACCCAAAATACCCTTTTGATACGGAAATCAATCATCCTGTTTTTCTTTTCTGCTTTGCTGGGCGTTTGTGCTTTTTCACAGCAGGCGCGCCTCAGCCTTTCATCTGATTTCAGTCTTCAACACGCATTCAAAAAAGATCAACGCTACTGGAGTTTCGGGCAAACGATCTCAGCGCAGCTCAATCTTTCTCCGAAAGACGCCGCTTATATCGGGTTTTGTTATTATTCAAAAGGAAAAGTCAGTAACGAGGTGGAAGCAATTGCTAAATCTTCCGCTACAGTGCCTGCACAGATCGCATACACCAACCGGGGTGAGATCGGGTTTAAACAAATGTCCGTTGGATGGAGGCATTATCTGAAAGGCAATTATGCCAATGAAGAGTGGAACCTTTATGGTATGCTGGGTTTTGGTTTGATGTTCGGCTCTGCCAAAAGCACTGCTTCTACGGCAATCGACACTTCTTTATACAATGTTCCTGTATTGCCGGGCAAAGGAAATTTTAAGCGGCTGACCTACGATATGGGCCTTGGTTTTGAACAACCGATGGGTGGCGATATTTTCTTTTACTCGGAAATAAAAACTTTTATTCCGGCAACGGATTATCCAAACAAACATCTTTATGTGAACGATAAGGCACCCCTTACCGCATATTTGAACCTTGGCTTCCGCATTTTATTCTGACCAAAATATAAGAAACTTCCATGGCAAAACTGACGATCCAGCAAATAGAACTCTATAAACTATTCATTCCTCTCAAAGAGCCTTTTGTTATTTCCCTGGGGCCGATCTATAATGCAGAAAACGTGTTAGTAGTGATCCGTACAAAGGAAGGTATCACGGGTTTTGGGGAATGTAGTCCATTCATGAGCATTAATGGAGAAAGTGCAGATACAGGGATGGTAGTTGGCCAGTATTTTGCTCAATGGCTGAAAGGAAAAGATGCATTGGAGATAAATGATCATATCAAAGCCATGGATAAGATCATCTATGGCAATAGCAGCATCAAGAGCGCTTTTGATATGGCCCTGTATGATATTGCTTCGCAACAGGCCGGGCTCCCGCTATATGCTTATCTCGGAGGCAATACCGGCAAGACGATCATTACTGATTATACAGTCAGCATCGGCGAACCTGCCCGGATGGCTGCAGATGCAGTAAAAATAAAAGAAGAAGGATATCCTGCCATTAAAATAAAACTGGGCAGCAATGGGAAAACTGATGTGCTTCGCATCAAAGCCATCCGTGAAGCAGTAGGCAATGATATTCCGCTGCGTATTGATGCCAACCAGGGCTGGGAAGTGGAAGAAGCCATTGAAACATTAAAAGCACTGGCGCCCTATGGTATACAACATTGCGAAGAGCCTATCGCCCGTTGGGCTTTTATGCAATTGCCCCGGGTAAGACGGGAAAGCCCCATACCCATCATGAGTGATGAAAGCTGTGGTGATGAACATGATGTGGAACGGCTGATACAACTAAAGGCCTGTGATTATATGAATATCAAACTGGGCAAATCAGGCGGCATCTATAAAGGCTTGCAAATGGTTAAACTGGCGGAAGAAGCAAATATCCATTTGCAGGTAGGGGCTTTCATGGAATCGAGGCTGGCGATGACTGCATTTGCTCATTTCTCTTTGTGCAGCCCTTCGATAGAGCATTTTGATTTTGACACAGCACTTATGTTTTCTGAAGATCCTGTAAGCGGAGGTATTCAATATGAAAAGAATGGAGTGGTAAAAGTGCCGGAAGTGCCGGGGCTTGGAGCAACTGTTAGCGATGCGTGGTTGGGAAAGATGGAAAGAAAGATAGTGTAAGAAAAGATTGTATTGTCAAGGGCGCAAAGTACACTATGTAACTTGCGCATCCTTTGCACCCTTGACGATACTCTGGTACGAAGAAGGTTGACTTCCTGTCCGTTTTATTTTACAAGTTTCAGTTCTTTTATAATATTGGTAGCTCCGCCCAGCTTATCAATACACCACAACACATATCGTATATCCACATTGATTGTCCTGTTCAGGTCCTTATCAAAAGCCAGCTTATGGCTAAGAGCTTCATAGTTACCATCAAAAGCAAGTCCGATCAATTCGCCATTGCCATTCAAGACCGGCGAACCTGAATTACCGCCAGTGATATCATTGGTGGTAATAAAACACGCTACCAGGTCTTTACGGATGGGATCTGCATACTGGCCAAAATCCTTGTTCTTCAGCAATTCAATCTGCCTTGCAGGAAGATCAAACTCATAATCACCAGGGATATATTTTTCCAGTATGCCTTTGGAAGTGGTAACATAATCATAAAACACTGCATCCTTTGGCCGGTAAGGTTTTACGGCGCCATAGCTTACCCGCATGGTAAATGTGGCATCCGGATACATTTTTTTGGCTTTTACGGTATCCATTTCCATAATGCCTTTTAAGTAGATGCGTCCATAATCCGCATTCTTTGTAAAGAACTGCTGATAATAAGAGGCGTATTTGCTGGTATAATTGGAAAGAAAGGCGCTTGCATAAGCAAAAGCGGGATCATCCTGCAGCACATTGGCATCCGGCCTGGCTACAAAAGCTTTCCAGCGGGCATCATCAAAGATGATCGTCTTGCTGAAAATGTCTGCCGCCAGTTTTTTGTACGTGTTTTCATCATCTAAAGCACCATAACTGTTTTTTATCGCACCATAAAAACCAATGGGATGCTGGTCTTTTGGTATATCATCATAAAACATTTTTGTAACTGCTGCTACAATGCGCTGATCAGATATTTTGTTTTCTCCTTTCAAAAATGCGGCTCTTGCTTCATTGGCTGCAGCCAATGCCTGGCTAACATTTCCCGAGCGGACCAGCGCTGCTTCAACAGAGGTAAGTGTGGCGGCAAAGGCGATCAATGGTGAACCAAATATCCCTTCGTTGATATACTGGCGATGTTCGGCATAAGGCCTCCAGGCTTCATAGGCTTTACCCCAATCTGTCAGTAGGTCCTGGTATTCAGGTTTGCCTTTGGCCCAGGCTGCAAAAGCTGCTTCCGCTTTTTTCTTCTGACCCAGTATATCATATTTAATGAGTTGCTTTGTTTCTCCATCATAAAACTTCCAGTAATTGGCAATGCTTGCATAAGAAGAAGCCAGTTGAAGTTTGATAGCCGGATCTTTTTTCATTTCCTCAAACATGTATTTCAACCGAACGTCGCGCAGTTTCACCAGGGTAGGGTTGTTGATGTCGATAGAGAGGGCAATGCCATAAGAGCTTTCATAGCGGTTAGTGCTGCCCGGGTAGCCCCAGATCATAGCAAAATCGCCATCTTTCAAGGGTTTAAGAGAAACTGGCAGGAACCATTTTGGTTTCAATGGTTGATTGTCTGCTGCATATTTTGCCGGTTGATTATTCTTGCCTGCATACACTCTGAAAACGGAGAAATCACCGGTGTGGCGGGGCCACTCCCAGTTGTCTGTGTCGCCGCCGAATTTTCCAACGCTTTCAGGCGGAGCACCTACCAGGCGAACATCTGTATAGCGCTGGTACACAAAAGCCATGAATTGATTGCCTTTAAAAAGCGGGCTCACTCTTGTTTCAATATTCTGTGATGCATCGCTCATACGCTTATTGATGGAAGCCAACACGGATGTTTGCCTTTGCACACGCTCCGCCCCGCTCAATCCTTTCAGTGAATCCATCACTTCAGCTGTTACATCGTCAATTCTCAAAAGAAACTGTACAGATAAAGTGGTAGGTATTTCCTCTCCTTTATTTTTTGCGTAGAAACCATCTTTAAGATAGTTGTGGTCCATCGTACTTGCATTGGCAATCGCATCATAGCCACAATGGTGGTTGGTAAAGACCAATCCTTCAGAACTGACGATCTCTCCCGTGCAACCACCACCAAAAATGATGATCGCATCTTTCAACGATGCTTTGTTGATATTGTACAACTGATCTTTGGTAAGTTTCAATCCTTTCCTGGCCATGTCGTTGTACACCTGCTGGCCCAACAATAAGGGCAACCACATTCCTTCATCTGCAAAAGACCTTACAACGAGCAGCAAAAAGAAGGCAAACGTTAGAGTGATTTTTCTCATGATGAACTATTTAGATGATCAAAGATAGTGTGTTACAGCGCCACTCTGAACGGCAATACAAAGGGAATCCCTTTACCTGAATTATGGATATAGGTATTTACTCAGGAAAAATATTCTCTGATTTAAGACTCCACAGGCGTGTTCAGCACCTTCCACAATAAATCCTTCAGTTCAGTCAACCCTTTATTGGTTACCGAGGAAATAAAAAGATGCGGAATATCTGCCGGCAATTCTTTTTTAATAGCTGCCATCAGTTCATCGTCCAGCATATCGCTTTTGCTGATGGCGATCACGAATTGCTTATGCAGCAGTTCTGGGTTGTATTGTTCCAGTTCAGAAACGAGTATATCAAATTCTTTTTTGTGATCAGTGCTGTCTGCAGGGATCAGGAATAAAAGAATGGAGTTGCGTTCGATATGACGCAGGAAGCGATGCCCAAGGCCTTTCCCTTCTGCAGCCCCTTCAATGATACCGGGCAGGTCGGCGATGCAGAAGCTTTTCCCATCGCGGTATTCCACCATGCCCAGGTTGGGGGTGATAGTGGTAAATGCATAGTCGGCAATTTTGGGTTTGGCAGCAGTGATCACGGAGAGCAGGGTAGATTTGCCGGCATTGGGGAAACCGACCAGTCCTACATCAGCCAGCACTTTCAGTTCCAGCACTTTCCAACCCTCTTCACCTGGCAATCCGGATTGGGCATATTCTGGTGCCTGGTTGGTAGGAGTAGCAAAATGGCTGTTGCCAAGCCCGCCTTTTCCGCCGGGCATCCAGATCACTTCCTGCCCGTCCTGCAGGATTTCCACTTCCTGCTTGCCGGTTTCTTCGTCCCGGGCGATAGTACCCAGGGGCACTTCGATAATGATGTCTTTCCCAAAGCGGCCGGTCTTATTATTGCCGCTGCCGCCCTCACCATCTTCTGCCAGCACGTTTTTGAAATAGCGCAAATGCAGGAGTGTCCATAAGTTACTGTTTCCTTTAAGGATGATATGGCCGCCACGGCCTCCATCTCCACCATCCGGGCCTCCCAGGGCGGTAAACTTATTCCTCATAAAATGCCTGCTGCCGGCCCCGCCATGTCCGCTGCGGCAAAAAATCCTTATCTGGTCAACAAAGTTGCTTTTTTCCATGACGCACAAAGATAAGTGTTTGAACTGGTCAGGAATTTATGGTAGCACCGGGAAATACAGGCCACTATCTATCTTAAACGCCCCCTTCCCGTCCTTCCCACCTTACCGGTAAAAATTTACCGGTAAGGTGGGAAGGACGGGAAGGGGGCGTTCAACGAGGGAAAATATTTCCACAAGAAGGGAAAGGGTAACTGAATTTGAACGCAGAGAAATTACCGGCATGGTTTTTTTAAGTTGTAAGTATGGCAGTAAAGGAAAATTGAAGAAGAGAGATGTAAGTATGTTAAGACAAGGAAACATGATTGTTTGAACCTAAAATTTTTTGTTATGCTTCGTTGGACAGTAATATTCCTGATCATTGCAATTGTAGCTGCAATTTTCGGATTTGGTGGTATAGCAGCTGGTGCTGCTTCCATCGCAAAGATTTTATTCTTTATCTTTCTTATCCTGTTTATTCTTTCACTGGTGTTTGGTCGCTCCGTCAAAAACGATGTATGATGGTGATGAGAAAAGAAAGTGTTAAGAAACCGGCAACACATTCGCCGGTTTTTTTATTGTACTTTAGCAAGGATATTTTGTGCAGATAGTTCAATCCTTTATATGCCATTATCAAAAGCAACGATAAGGTGGGGATATTTCATTGCCTTTCTCCTGTTGTTGTTGTCGTACTTCCTTATTTTTTTTAGCATTAATAAGCAGATGAGTGAAGCCCGGCAATTGAACCATTCTTATTCGGTGGTTAACAACCTGGAAATGGTCCGATCCACAGTTACAGATGCAGAAACCAATGTAAGAGGGTATATACTTTATAAGGATGAACGCTTTTTACAGGCATATAATTCAGGTTCAAAGAATGTGCTTATCCTGCTCGACGGGCTGCGCGGTTTTACGCCAGCTAATAAATCCTATAAAGAAGAGTTGGATACACTTCAGCGACTGATCAACCGGAAGCTTTATTACCTGACAGCAACGGTTAACTCTTTTCAACGCAGCGGCTTCGAGATCAATGCTTCCATTTTAAATGATCGTGACGCGATAAGATCAAACATGGATAGCATTCGCCAACTTATCAGTCGTGTGAAGCGGGAAGAACTGGTTTTCAGGGAAGAAAAGAATAGCCGGCTGGAAGGTTTTTTTGCCGGAACAGAAATCATTTCTCTTACATCACTCGTTATTGTATTGGTCACGATATTCTATTCACTATTCATATACAATAGAGGTAACAAGGAAAAAGAAGCTTCGGACAATAAAGTGAAACGGTACAGCCTTGAACTGGAAGAGCGGGTAAAAGAATTAAAGCAGGTAAATACCGAACTGGAAGAACTGAGGAGTGTTGAAAAGTTTACTTCCACCGGCCGTATTGCCCGCACAATAGCGCATGAAGTAAGAAACCCCCTGACCAATATTTCACTTGCAACAGAACAATTAAAAGACCTTAACCATTCCAATCAGGAAGCAGAAATGCTGTTGGAAATGGTAGGCAGGAACGTGACAAGAATAAACCAGCTTGTTTCAGACCTGTTGAATTCTACCAGGTTTGCACAACTTGAATATGCTTCAGCGGACATCAATGAGGTGCTGGATGAAACGCTTGAACTGGCAAAGGACCGCATAGAGCTGAGCAAAATTAAAGTGGAGAAGAACTATGCAACCGATATTTGCGAGATCATGGTGGATAAGGAAAAGATCAAGCTGGCCTTCCTGAATATTATTGTGAACGCAATAGAGGCCATGCCGCAGGAAGAAGGCGTTCTTCAGATCACTACCAGCAAATCAGGCGAACGATGCATTGTAGAGATAAAAGACAATGGAAGCGGAATGGATGAAGATACTTTACAAAAACTGTTTGATCCTTACTTCACAGGCAAGGCAAAAGGCAACGGATTGGGATTGACCAATACGCAAAATATTATACTCAATCACAAGGGAAGCATTACAGTGACCAGTCAGAAAGCAAATGGCTCCGTTTTTATTGTTACGCTCAGTACAAAAAGGGAGGTGCTGGCTTAATGTGGAAATATTTCCCCGTGTTTAGCATCCAATAAGCCTATTCTTTCTATCGTATTGATAATGATATCTCTGCTAAAAGGCTTGCTGATAAAGAAATCAGCACCAGCTTTATAAGCTTTTTCACGGTCCAGCGCAGTATCATGTGCAGTGATCATCACCAGTTTAGAGTTGGGATATTTATTCTTGAAATAAGTGATCTGATCGATACCAAAGCCATCTTTTAAATGATTATCCAAAAAGATCACAGGCGGATCTTCCTCGGTAAGAATGGTTTTTGCTGCTTCCAGGCTTGTCACATATTGCGCTTCGACATTCTTATAACGAAGAATTCCTTTAAGCAGATAGCAGATATCCACTTCGTCATCGATGATCAGAACCTGTAGCTTATTTTTTTCTTCAATCATTGATCGGGGCTGGATTGAGTATACCATGAAACCTTATCATACACAAAAAAAATCAATTTACCTGCCAAAGCAATAATAAGAGTAAACCCGGATATAAAAACCTTCAAGTCCGGCATGATTTACGCTTATATGACCGTGTTACCTGGTATAAAAATGTTAATTTCATTAACTAATCAATTTGCGTGTTATGAGCAAAAAAATCCTCATTATTGATGATGATATGGATTTATGTACCCTGCTTGGAAAGTTTCTCTCAAAAAATGGATATGAGGTGGATATGGCCTATTCAGGCAATAAAGGAATAACAAAATTTACAGAGTACAAGTTTGACCTGGTTATCTGCGATTACCGCCTCGGTGATATGGAGGGTATAAATGTGCTGACGGCTTTGCGTAAAGAAAATTCTGCTGTTAAAGTATTGATGATAACTGGTTATTCGGATATAAAAACAGCAGTGGAAGTGATAAAAATGGGTGCTTATGATTATATCGTAAAACCCCTTATACCTGATGAAGTGCTTAGTGTAGTCAACAAAGCTATTCATGCTGCTGCCCCTGCTGCAACAATTGAAGGAGGCCTGGGGAAAATAAAGACTGTTTCCAAACCTACTTTTGGTGATGATCAGTTTATGATCGGAAAAGCTCCTGCTACCAAAGCCTTGTATGACCAGATTGATATTGTATCTGCTACCAATTACAGCATCATATTATATGGTGAAAGCGGAACAGGCAAAGAAGTAATTGCCAAAACCATCCATGACCGGAGCAACCGAAAAGGCAAACCTTTTGTTGCCATGGATTGCGGAACTCTTTCAAAAGAACTGGCCGGAAGTGAATTGTTTGGACATGTTAAGGGTGCTTTCACCGGCGCGCTGCAAGATAAAGAGGGACATTTTGAACTGGCGAATGGCGGGACACTCTTTTTGGATGAAGTAGGCAATCTTTCCCTGGATGTGCAGGCTACTTTATTGCGGGTAATACAGGAAAGAAAATTCAAACGGGTAGGTGGCAATAAGGAAATGAATACCGACGTGCGGATCATTGTAGCTTCCAATGAGAACCTGCAGGATGCTTACCGCAAAGGGAAGTTCCGTGAAGATCTGTATCACCGCTTCAATGAATTTTCCATTAACCTGCCACCTGTAAGACAGCGGAAAGATGATATACTGGCTTTTGCAGAATTTTTCCTGGAAAAAACTTCTTCGGAGCTGGATAAGGAAGTAGCCGGTTTTGAAGAGAATGTATTACAAACCTTTTTAGACTACTCCTGGCCAGGCAATCTCCGGGAATTCAGGAATGTAGTGCGCCGGGCCGTGTTGCTTACTTCGGCAGGTGAAAAAATATCAGCGGCATCCCTTCCATGGGAGATCACCAATGCAAATGCCCTCTCAGCAGCGGCTAACCAGGAAAAAACATTATCCATAACGCCCAACCAGATGGCTGCTCCCAAAAAGGAACTGGACCTTAAGGATGCAGCCAGCCGCGCAGAATATGAAACGATCATGGCAGTTTTGCAACAGGTGAATTTTAATAAAAAGAAAGCAGCCGAAATGCTCAATATAGATCGGAAGACATTATACAATAAGATCAAAAACTTCCAGGACCAGGAATGAGTTTATAAACAAAATGCCTTGATCTCATTTTATTAATATCCCCCTTTCAATAAGGGGCATATTGTTTGATAGTATTATCCTGGTTTGGACAATCCGATTTTATCACTCCATACTGACCTTTATGAAAATCATTTTACTGCTTGTCGCGGTATACGCACTGATTATAAACCAATCACTGAAGCAGAAAGAGAATAGAAGCATATCCGCTCAGGTAAACATGCAAAGCAGATCAAAACCACAAAATATAAGACCTGATAATAATGTTTATTTAAATACCTCTTCTTTTCAGCCTGGTTTAACTATTAAACCCCTTCAAAGCCGGAAGATTAATACTGAAAAAAGAAGCTTTCCTGCTAAATTCTATAAGCCTTACCCTTTTCAACAGGCGGATAACTTGAAAGAAGAGGCAAATGACATGCAGCAGGATGTATTATATCCTGTGGACTATTCTGCTTATTCGGGCCTTGCCTCCAAAGATGGTTCCCGTTAAGAACCCGTACAACGCATATAGTGATAGTGATTACGACCTCCTTTGGCTAAAAACTTCTGCGGGTTACTTTTTTGTTGCCTTTACCGGCTTGCGTTTATTGCTACCCGTATCTTTCCGGTGTTGCCAGGTTTGATAGACGGCATTCTGTATTTTTTGCTCTGCAGGTTTTTTCCGCAGGGGTTCACACGGCTGGCTGGCCGCAAATAATTGTGCAGGTAGGGATTGATAAATTTGGGTGCCTTCCTTTTTCCAGTTCATCATTTCATTACTCACTTTTTTGATTAGCCTGGCAGGGCTGCCTGCCACCAGGCTGCGCCGGGGAAACTGCTCACCTTCTTTTACAAAGGAAAGCGCACCTACAATACTTTCATCGCCCAGCTGTACATGGTCCATCACCACTGCATTCATACCGATAAGGCAGTTTTTTCCAATAGAAGCGCCATGTATTACAGCACCATGACCGATATGGGCTCCTTTTTTAAGAGTGACCGTTAGCCCCGGAAACATATGGATGGTACAGTTTTCCTGCACATTGCAACCGTCTTCAATAATGATCTGGCCCCAATCGCCACGAATGGCAGCACCCGGGCCGATATAACAATTCTTACCGATAATCACATTACCTGTTACAGCCGCCTGTGGATGCACAAAGGAAGAGGAGTGAACAACCGGGGTATATCCGTTGAAAGTGTAAAACATTTGATTTTTTTTCAAAGGTATTGTTTGAAGCAATGATCCTTACTTTTGATCATCATGAAAATCATTATTGCACCAGATAAGTTCAAAGGCTCATTGACCAGTGTTGAAGTTTGTAGGGCTATCACGGAAGGGATCACTCAAAAGAATAAAAATGCAGAGGTCCTGCATTTTCCTATGGCCGATGGCGGCGATGGGTTCAACAGTGTATTACAACATTATTTTCATACAACACCTGTACTGGTGAATACGGTTGACCCGCTTCAGCGCCCGATGCAGGCATCCTATCAATGGAATGAACATGACAGGATCGCAATCATAGAAATGGCCACAGCCAGCGGCCTGGTATTGCTGAAGGAAAATGAACGGAACCCGTTGCTGACTTCTACTTACGGCACAGGCCTGCTGATACGGCATGCATTGGAAAGGGGTGCCGACAGGGTCATCCTGGGATTGGGAGGCAGTGCTACCAATGATGCAGGAATAGGGATTTTGTTTGCGCTCGGGTTCCACTTTATCGATGAAACGGGTGAAGAACTTCTTCCTGTAGGAGAGAGCCTCTTAAAGATCGACAGGATCATTCCTCCGGTAAGCCTGCCGCTTGTCCGTATTGAAATTGCTGCTGATGTGGAAAATCCATTATATGGAACCAATGGTGCTGCTTATGTGTATGGCCCGCAAAAAGGAGCTGACCCTGCAATGGTAGCGCAACTGGACAGAGGATTAAGAAATATATCTGCAGTAATAGAAAAACAATTTGGAAAACAAATAGCCGGCTTTCCTGGTGCCGGTGCAGCAGGTGGTATTGCTGCCGGGCTTTCTGCTTTTTTTGAAGTGGAAATGAAAAAGGGCGTTGAGTTGGTGTTGCAGGCAAATGGTTTGGAAAAGGAGTTGAATAACGCAAACCTGGTTATTACAGGAGAAGGAAAGATTGATGGTCAAAGCGGGCTGGGCAAAGTAGTAGGTACTATGGCTGCCCTGGCGCGTAAATATAAAATACCCTGTATTGCTTTTTGCGGAATACTGGAAGCGGATAACGATGAGATCACGGATATGGGACTGGCATCGGTTTACCCCCTTGAGGCGAAAGGTTTGAGCCTGGAAGAAAGTATGGCGAAAGCATACCCGTTACTTGTGGCAAAAACAATAGTAGCGATGGAAAATATGCAGCCTTAAATCAAAGGCTTTCCTGTACGGAAACAGGTTCCTTTAAACACAGCTACTACATGATCGCGCTGGTTGGTGATGGTGATATGGTAAAGCCCGGTAGATTTTCCATTGTGTATTTCCTTTGCTTCAGCAGTCAACTCATCGCCTACGTGCACAGGCCTGGTGAAATTGATGGATGTGTCCAACGCCACAGAAAGATTATTCCGGTTATTGCAGGCAAAAGCAAAGGCGCTGTCGCCTAATGAAAAGGCCACTCCGCCATGAACAATGCCAAAGCCATTGATCATTTCAGGGCGTACCGTCATTTTTAATTTGCTGTAGCCTTCTCTTATTTCAATAACAGTTATACCAAGCCATTGACTGAAGAGATCATCTTTCATCATTTTGTCAACGACCTGTGCGGGTAGAGGCTTTGAATTAGTATCCATTTTTATTCTCCTTTGAAATCAGCTTTTCTTTTTTCCAGGAAGGCATTTACTCCTTCTTTGTAATCGGATGTTTGCGCAGCCTTTTGTTGATACATGTCTTCTGTTGTCAATTGCTGCTCCAGTGTATTGGTGAAAGAATGGCTCAATACTTCTTTTGTAAAGGCCAATCCTTTAGTGGGCATGGAAGCAAGATAGCCGGTGATCTGTGTGGTGTTTTCAACGAAAGAGTCATCGGGAAATACTTTATAGATCATCCCGGCCTTTTCTGCATCGGCAGCAGAAAGTTTTTCTCCCATCATCATCAGGGCAGAAGCTTTTTGCCAGCCAATGAGGCGCGGCAGAAAATAAGTGCCGCCGCTATCCGGTATCAGCCCGATCTTGCTAAAGGCCTGTAAAAAAGAAGCCGATGCTGCGGCTACTACAATATCACAGCACAAAGCAATATTAGCACCTGCTCCGGCAGCAATACCGTTCACAGCGGCCACTACAGGTTTTTCCAGTTGGCGTATACGGGTAATAACAGGATTGTAATGCTCTGATAAAATACGTTGCATCCCTGGCCCATTGGGATCTGTTACTTCAGCAAGGTCCTGTCCGGCGGAAAATGCTTTGCCTGCACCGGTTATGCAAACACAACGGATCTTACTGTCGCGGCAGGCATCCAGTTTTTCCTGCATCAGCAAAGCCATTTCCCTGTTAAAGGAATTCAGTTTATCAGGCCGGTTGAGCGTAATGGTTGCTGTATGATTACTGATTTCAAAAAGGATTGAAGACATGCAGTTGGGTTAATGGCATTTAAAATAATCGAAAGGTTCTTTGCAGTCATTACATTGATAAAGCGCTTTGCAGGCAGTGCTGCCGAATTCGCTGATGCGGCGGGTATGCCATGATTGGCAGTGGGGGCATTGAACAGCTTCGTCAACTACAAAAAGATGCTGATGGCAAACCTGCTGTTTGGGATTGGGCGGCGCAATACCATATTCTTTCAGTTTTCTCTTACCCTCCTCGCTCATCCAGTCCGTGGTCCATGCCGGTGAAAGCACCTGCTTCACTGAAACGGGAGAATATCCTGCTGCCAGCAACTCCATTTGTATAGATGCTTTAATGGTATCCATTGCCGGGCAACCTGTATAAGTAGGCGTAATGACCACTTCCACTTCATTGCCGTTTACGGATACGTGGCGTACAATTCCCAGGTCAAGTACCGACAACACAGGCACTTCCGGGTCCATCACGTTTTCCAGTATGGTCCACACTGGCTGGGTCGCTATGTCGGTTGTGTGTAGCATATTTTACCATTCTGCACCGGGATAAGCTCTTTGCATGAACTGGAGCTCTGCCAGGATGTATCCCATATACTCGGTATGGTTTCCCTGTTTACCACCTTTGTGCATGTATACTTTATCCGCCGTAGCTTTAGCGAAGGCGGATAAAGAAGCGGCCGTGAATATTTCATTTACTTTTTGCAGCCAGGATACTTCCAGTGTTTTCAGGTCAGGTGCTATACCATTGGCATTTGCTTCAAGTTCATAAGAAGCAGGGATGAACAATTCACCTGTATAGCTCCATATTTCTGCAATAGCCTGTTCCATTCTCCGGTGGCTTTCTTCTGTTCCATCACCGAGGCGTATCACCCATTCACTGCTCCAGCGCAGATGATAAGTCACTTCTTTTAATGCTTTGGCGGCAATAGCAGCCAGTTGCTGGTCATGACCATGCTGTAGTTGTTCATACAACAGGTATTGATAGTTGCTGAATAAAAACTGGCGCAAAATAGTTTGTCCCCAGTCACCATTTGGCAATTCGGTGAGCAGGCAGTTTTTAAATTCACGGATATCGCGGGTATAGGCAAAAGTATCTTCTGTAGATCCGTCATTTTTCAGCAAAGCAGCATATTGATAAAAATTGCGTGCCTGCCCGATCAGGTCGAGGGAGATATTGGTAATGGCAATGTCCTGCTCCAACACAGGCCCATGCCCGCACCATTCGCTGTTGCGGTGACCGAGGAGGAGAGCGTTGTCGGCAAGATATAACGTGTAGTTAAGTAAGAACATAGTGCTTGTTGTTTCGTTGGCTGTTGTTCGTGTGCTCTTCGATCAACTGCCAACGCATTTACATGTGGCCCACTTCGTCAGGCAGATCATAAAATGTAGGGTACCGGTATATTTTATCATTCGCCGGCTCATAAAGGCTCGTTGCTTCATCAGGGTTGCTGGCATGGATATGTTTTGATTCCACTGCCCAGATGCTTACACCTTCCATGCGGCGTGTGTACACATCGCGGGCATTCTCAATAGCCATTTGTGCGTCGGCTGCATGAAGGCTACCTACATGTTTATGGTCCAGTCCCTGTTTGCTGCGGATGAATATTTCCCAGAGAGGCCAGTCATTGGCGGTTTGCTTGGAAACGATGGCTCCGCCGGCCTTGTCTTCCGGTATATCGCCGTAATAAAATTTTCGTATCTGAAAAGACATATCGTTATAATTATGGTCAGGCTGCTTTGTCCTGTTTTTGTTTTTGCTGTTGTTTTTTGGCAAACGCGCTGGCGGCTTCCCTTACCCATTCTCCTTCTTCCCAGGCTTTTCTTCTTGCATCGAGCCTTTGTTTATTGCAGGGGCCATTGCCTTTCACGACGTTCCAGAATTCATCCCAATCAATTTCGCCAAAATCATATTTGCCTTCAGCTTCATTCCATTTCAGATCAGCATCGGGCAGGGTCATTCCCAGCACTTTTACCTGTTCGGCACACATGTCAACAAAGTTCTGCCGCAGCTCATCATTGCTTTTGCGCTTGATCTTCCATTTCATGCTCTGGTCGCTGTTGGTGCTTTCGCTATCGCGCGGCCCAAACATCATCATGCTTGGCCACCACCAGCGGTTGATGGCATCCTGGCACATTTCTTTTTGTGCGGGTGTTCCTCTTGAAAGTGTCAGTAAAATATCAAAGCCCTGGCGCTGGTGAAAGCTTTCTTCTTTACAGATCCTTACCATGGCGCGGGCATAGGGGCCATACGATGTACGGCAAAGCATTACCTGGTTGAGGATGGCAGCACCGTCCACCAGCCAGCCGATTGCACCGATATCAGCCCAGGTGAGCGTAGGATAATTGAAAATGGAAGAATATTTGGCCTTGCCGCTGTGCAGATCATTGATCATCTGCTCCCGCGAAGTGCCTAATGTTTCCGCAGCAGAATACAGGTAAAGCCCATGACCGGCTTCATCCTGCACTTTTGCGAGCAGGATGGCTTTACGCTTCAGTGATGGTGCCCGGCTGATCCAATTGCCTTCCGGCAACATTCCGACAATTTCACTGTGGGCATGCTGACTGATCTGCCTTACCAGCGTTTTGCGGTAGGCATCCGGCATCCAGTCGCGCGGCTCGATCTTTATTTCGTTGTCCACCCTGTCCTGGAACAGCTCTTCCTGGTTGATTAAAACTGACATAAACACAAATTTAGTAAAAACTAACGGGTGTATGTAGCATTTAGCGCTCCCAAAAAATCTGATTACTTTCGGTGATTGCAATCGTAAACCTTGATCAATGAAAAATATCTTCCGCAAGTTCCGGCCCCTTCTCTGGATCCGGGGCAGCTTCTTCATTCTTGGAAAAATCCCTTTTTTGCTGATCCTGATCCTGGTAGGAGCATTTGCTTTTGGGGTGAATGACCAGGGGATGGACCTGATGATCGCTTTCGGAAAGCTGGACCTTTTTCACCCGTATGTGCTCAGCTTTACCGGACTGCTGATAGTTTGGAGCGGGGTGATCTGGTATGTGTCGCGCATTGCGCTTACCACTTCCACTTTGGGAAGGATCGTACAGAAGCGGGCAGGCCTCAGGGATTCTTTGCAGAACCCGGATTGCAGCAAAGATTGCATGTTGAAAGAAGATCATATTGTGGTGACGGTCGACAGCAAGTATGAACGCACTACAGAACTGCTTGCCAAAGTGATGCCCCGCGTACTGGCCGCCACTCCTTATCTCATTTTTGCCTGGGCCTACTGGGGCGTGAATGGCTTTACAGATGGCCGTGTGATCAAGATACTGATAGTACTATTGATAGGTGCTGTCCATATTATCTACCTGTGTTACCGCACTGATATTATTGCCAAAAGCAAGCGTATTGCAACGCCTGGTGATGCACGGTTTGCTTTGCCGGAAAAAACAGATGTGCGGATCGTGGTGCGGGCGCAACATTTAACGAACACCACCAGGTTCCTGATCCCGGCAGTATTTATCGGGGCATTTTTATATGCATGGCTTACTGCAAAGTCGGTGCCCTCGCTTGATGGAAAGCCTGGTCTTGTTATATTATGCGGATTGATATTTTATACAGTGGTCAGCTTATTCATTATGTATATTTCCAACTGGCTGAAATTTCCTTTTTTTACTTTCCTGCTGGTACTGGCACTTATATTTTTTCTTCCACATAATAATAATCATGCACTGGCCAAATTAAAAGACAGCAGCCTCGACAGCCAGATCGACCAGCGGTTGCCAGACAGCCTTTACTTTAAAGAGTGGCTGAACTATAAACTGGACAACCATTTACTGTTTGAAAAAGATTCCGTCATCCCTGTTTTCCTGGTGGCAGCCGAGGGAGGTGGCATCCGTGCATGCTACTGGACCAGCCAGGTACTGAAAAAGATACATCTCGCACACCCGGAAATCTATAATAATACGTTTGCGGTAACAGGTGCTTCAGGGGGTACTGTAGGCCTCAGTTTTTTTTATAATTACATTTTTGAAAAATCAAAGCAGGGCGCTCCGGCATTGAGCTCTCCGGAATTTTATGCACCGCTTGATACGATTACGGCTTCAGATTTTCTGACAGGAGTTACATATGGATTCCTGTTTCCCGATCTTATGCAGCGCTTGCTTCCCTGGCCTATCCGGTCGTTCGACCGGGCTGCATTTCTGAATAAAAGTTTTTCCCTCGCTTTTGCCCGGCATACGTATGTGAATGAAGAGCGTTCCACTTTGCTTGATCAATCCATTCTTACGCCATGGTTGAAAGATGGGCAGCCATACCGCAGGCCGGTGATCCTGTTTAACAGTTTATATGTGGAGGAAGGGCAGAAAGCCATATTCGCACCTTATAAAATTTCGAAAGATTATTATGAAGATGCATTGGATGTGCTGGACGCTACCAAAATGCTGGTGCCTATGAAAGAAGGCATGGTCTCTTCGGCACGCTTTCCTGCGATCACACCACCGGGATTGATGATGCAACGGGTAAATGGTAAAGAAGAAAAATTCGGACACCTGGTAGATGGAGGATATTTTGAGAACACGGCTGTTCAAACAGCACAGCAAACAGTGATGATGATGAAATCAGTGCTCCGCCGGATGGATACAAGATCGAAGAAGATAGTACCGGTGATCATTTCACTTTCTTACGGATCGGATACCAGCATTCATAAAACACCGATGGGTGCGGGTTATGAAGCTGCGCCATTACAGGGTGGGATCAATACATTATTCCGTTGGATCAATGGTGCCCGGGCTATGTCGGTAAAACTTGACCCTGATCTCAACAGCATCAACTTCAAATTAACCAGATTTGAAGGCGACAGGATCCCTTTGGGATGGTATTTATCAGAACCGGCAAGAAAGTTGATTGAGAAATATGCAGACACAGGGCATTACAAATTTAAAAAGCCGTATGGACAATTATCACGCTACCTCAAATAGGTGATGAAAATTTTCATTCTCATCATATTGAATGTAGCACGATCATGTTTCTTCCATCGGTGAGCAGCTTCTCGAAAACAAAATTTGTCTCAAATTGTAAAGTTGTTCTAATTTTAGATAACGATTGCCTGCATGAACAACCCAATTGTTTTGACTGATCAATTATTGCACTCACTGCAACAGCAAATAGCCGTTGGTGACCAACGTGCGTTCCGGCAATTGTTTGACCACTATGCCGAAAAACTCACGCGTTTTGCATATTCCATTCTCAAAAACAAGGAGGGAGCTACTGAAATTGTTGACGAGGTTTTTGTGAAAATCTGGAAACAACGGGAATCGATCACTGAAATACAGCATCTGACCACTTATCTATATACGGCCACCAAAAACGCTTCTCTCAATTTTCTCTCCCGCAAGGCCAATGAACAGATCACGGATTCTTTTGATTTTATCAATATCCAGCTGCAGGACGAGGAATGCCCTGATCAGCAAATGATCACGTCCGAGATCTTCAAAAGCATCCGGGCTGCTGTAGAAGAATTGCCGCCTCGCTGCAAAATGATCTTCAAACTGGTAAGGGAAGATGGGTTGAAATACCAGGAAGTGGCCGACATCCTTCATATTTCCGTTAACACCGTTGACGCCCAAATGGTGATCGCTGTAAAAAAGATCAGCGAGAAAGTAAAGGGGCACTTCGACTTCCTTCCCCGCCTCATCACAAGAAAAAGCTAACATTTGCCACAAAATTTTCTGATTAAATAAGATAGATTCTGTCTAAATACTCCCTTCCCGTCCTTCCCGCCTTACCGGTAAGTTTTTTACCAGTAAGGCGGGAAGGACGGGAAGGGAGACTTTTTGGAGGTACACCCTGTAGATTCAGTAATGTTAAAAAAATCTTATTTTCTTTTAGGGTCATTTCTGTGAATGCCTGTCTATACTAGCAAGGATTGCTATATGAATAATGACCGGCTAACTGAATTGTTGTCCCGGAAACTCTCCGGCGAAGCGACTGCTACCGAAATAGAGGAGCTGCAGCACTGGTTGCAATCCAATCCTGGCGATCAGTATTTTACCGAAATCCTTCTTACATATTGGCATCATCGTCCTGATCAGCATGTTTCCCTTGATCATGCTCCTGATCAGCATTTTGCGCATATTCTGGAAATGGCTGCTGACCCGGAGGAAGAGCCTGCTCCCAGGCCTGGACTGCTTCGCAGGATCGGCAAATTGGCCGTGGCTGCGACCCTGCTGGCTGCCATAGCTGGGGGGGCCTGGATGTTTATGCCGAAAAAGGCAGGCCGGGTGCTTGCAGCTGATGTCAAGAGAAATGAAGTGGTAGCCGGCAAAGGCATCCGTTCCAAAATGGTGCTCCCGGATGGTACGCAGGTATGGCTTAACTCGGACAGTAAGCTTGAATACGCAGAAAACTTTATTGGCACTACCCGTGAAGTGAGCCTGGAAGGGGAAGCTTACTTTGATGTGGTGAAAGATTCCAAGCGCCCTTTCATAGTGCATACCTCGGCTATTGATATAAAAGTGCTGGGTACCAGCTTCAATGTAAAATCCTATCCCCAGGAAAAAACTATTGAGACCACGCTTATCCGGGGGATGATCGAAGTGATCAATAAGAATAAACCCCAGGCGCCCAAGATCATTCTGCGGCCAAAGGAAAAACTGGTATTCAATAAACTGGCCGAAGAAATAAATGAATTACCGGCAGGTAATCAAAAAGAAATAAGAAGAGATACTTCCCATAATAAAACAATGGCCATCGCTATTACGGCATTACCTCCCAATGTAGCGGATTCCTCCCTGACAGAAACCTCCTGGGTGTATAACCGCTTATTGTTTGAAGGTGATTCGTTTCGCGAAGTGGCCGTAAAAATGGAACGCTGGTTTAATATCAAAATTAATTTCAAGAATGAAAAAATAGCGAATTACAGGCTGAGCGGTTCATTTGACAGGGAAACGATCGATGAAGCTTTACAGGCGCTGAGATACATAGCCCCATTCAATTATAAAATCAATAATAATGAAGTGGATATTACTGATTAAGCAACCAAATACCAGTTAAGAATAAAAACCGGAAAATGCGGCAACATTTCCCGGTAAAAGAAAACCTGAAACCTGCTAACTGCATTAGAAGAGGTTTCACATTGTTTAACTCTCAAATCAAATGTATGAAAAAAAGTGTACCTCTGGGGAGGGCTTTCCCGACACGGTCGCTTCTGAAAATCCTTACGATCATGAAGCTTACCATCTTTATCATTTTATTAACTGCTTTACAGGTCAGGGCTCATGAGGTGAAAGGGCAAAATATCAGCCTGAACGTAAAAAATACCGAAATCCGCAAAATACTGAAGACGATTGAACGGGAAGGAAACTACCGCTTCCTGTACAATTACGATCTGAAGGGGCTGAAAAGCAAAGTGGATTTCAGTGCTTCAAACCTCTCTATCTCCACTGCACTCGACCAGTTGTTTACCGGTAACGGGCTGACTTATAAGTTAGTCAATAAAAACCTGGTTGCTGTTATTTCCACCAATGCCGAAGAAAACCGGGAAGTTCGCATCACCGGTAAGATCACAGGCGCTGAGAACGAACCTCTTGCCGGAGTTTCTATCCAGGAAAAAGGCACCAGCAATGGCACCACCACCAACAATAACGGCGAATTCTCCCTTACTGTTGGTGATAATGCCACGATCATCATTTCCACTATCGGCTTCGAAACACAGGAAGTGGCTATTGCCGGCCGCACCGTGGTGGATGTAAAAATGGTACCTGCCGTGAAGCAGATCGACCAGGTGGTGGTGATCGGTTATGGTACTGCCAGCAAAAGAGACCTCACCGGCTCCATTGTTAAAGTAGCAGGCAAGGACGTGGCCGATAAGCCCAACACTAACCCGATCGCTTCTTTGCAGGGAAAAGTGGCAGGTCTTTCTGTAGTAAACTCAGGCACACCCGGTCAGGCCCCCGATATCCGTATCCGTGGTACGGTAAGTATCGGCCAGGTGCATCCCCTGTATGTAGTGGATGGTATTTTCAATGACAACATTGATTATCTCAACCCTAACGATATCGAATCAATCGAAATTCTGAAAGATCCTTCTTCACTTGCCATTTTCGGTGTAAAAGGCGCTACAGGTGTTATCGCTATTACTACCAAAAAAGCAAAAGCCGGGCAGGTAACAGTAAACTTCAATACCAGCTGGGGTACCAAAAAACTTGTGGATAAGATCAAGCTGGCGAATGCAGAACAATTTGCCATGCTGTTTGCTGAAGAAAGAGCATATGATGGTATTACCACTCCTTATGATTATACCGGCCTCACAGCAAATACTGATTGGATAGATGCTGTGACCAGGACTGGTAATTTCAATAACAATAACCTGAGCATTTCCGGAAGCACAGACAAGAACAGGTTTAATCTCGGCCTGGGTTACCTTTCTGATGAAGGTATTATCAGGCACGAACGCCTGAAAAAAATGCAACTGTCATTTACAGATGAGTTTAAAGTGAGCAAAGCCATTAAAGTGGGTCTCGTATTAAACTCTTCAAGACAGGAAAATCCTTATGATGCTACTTCCGTACTGGATGATGCAAGGAAAGTAATGCCGCAGGTATCTCCGGGCACCAAGCAATTTTTTGTAAAAAATCCTTACCAGGCAGATAGCCTTTATATGGACATGTACTCAGGTCTGGATGTAGGCCTTCAGAATTCTGGTGTGGTGAACCCCTTGCTGAGAGTGGAGAATGAGTGGAATAAAGTAAAAAGCATTGAGTACAGGAATGTGGGAAGCATTTATGCAGAAGTGAACTTCCTGAAATATTTTACTTTCAGGTCAACTTTTTATGCAGATGTCAGCAACCTCAACAAGCGCCAGTATACTCCACTGTACTATGCTTACAATCCTAAAACCGATATACCTCAACTGTACAGCCAGGTTACAAAGGTTCAGGAAGATGACCAGACCTGGAGAAAATTTCAACAAGACCATGTGCTGACATTCAAGAAAGCATTTGGTGAACATAGCATCACGGCTACCGGCGGTTTCACTACTTATTATTTTGGTAATTTCAACAGAACAGGTAAGGTCAGCCAGAATACAACTGTCGGTTCTCCTATTCCTGATGATGAGCGTTTCTGGTATATGTCAAATGGTTTTGAAGACCCTTCTACTACCTCCAGCTCATCCAGCCAGAGCGAGTACACCACTGTTTCTTATCTCGCCAGGGCATTGTATAGCTACAGGAACACTTATTTCCTGAACGCTTCTTTCCGGAATGATGCGTCTTCAAGGATACCTGAGAAGAACCGCAATCAGAAATTCTGGGCTATTGGCGCAGCATGGGATATTTCCAAAGAGAATTTCATGCAAGGTCAACATATTTTCAATTTCATGAAATTAAAAGGATCCGTTGGTGTACTGGGTAACCAAACCGCTTCAAGGCTGGATGGTACACCACTTAATTATCCTTTCTATCCTAACCTTACTTCTGGTTCCAATGCAGTTTTCGGTACCAATGTATATACTGCTGCTACCGAAGATTACCTGGCTAACCCTGATCTGAAATGGGAAACTGTTTCTGCTTACGAAATAGGTGTTGAATTGAGCGCATTCCAGAACAAGCTGCATTTTGAAGCCAACTATTTCAATAGGAAAACGAATGACCTGATGACCTATGTCGACCGTTCTTCTATCGGTTTGAAAAACAAACTGGAAAATGGCGGTAGTATCAGGAACTGGGGCGAGGAGATTTCTGCTACATGGACAGAAAATTTTAACAGCGACCTGCGCCTGGAAGTATCAGGTAATATCACGTTCCTTAAAAACAAAGTGCTTAGCTTAAGTAAAGATCTGCCTACCGGTTACCTTTTCAGAAGCTTCCAGAACAACGGAAGTGCAGAAAGCCGCACCCAGGTAGGACATCCGATCGGTTCTTTCTATGGTTATGTAGTAGCCGGCGTTTATCAGTCTTATGCAGATATCCTGAGCTCACCTAATGCTTCTGCCATTGGAGCATACGGTCCTGGTGATCTGAAGTTTGCTGATGTGAATGGTCCGGATGGAAAAGGCCCGGATGGAAAAATAACTGCTGATGACAGAACTTTCATTGGTAATCCAACACCTGATTTCACTTATGGTACTTCTATCAATCTGACCTGGAAAGGATTTAACCTGGGTATTGATATGGTAGGTGTATATGGCAATGAGGTATTCCGGACATGGGGTTCATTGGAATCTCCTTTCCAACGTGTGAACTATCCTCTTGAAAAACTGGACAGATGGCATGGAGAAGGTACATCCAACTGGACACCTATCCTTGGCCAGGGACACCGCTTCAACTATAACGGATCTACCTATAACATTGAAGATGGAAGTTATTTCAGGCTCAGGAATATTCAACTGGGATATAATTTCTCCAAGAATATGCTGTCCAAATTAAGGATTCAGAACCTGCGCTTGTTTGTGAATGTGCAAAACCTGAAGACCTGGAAGCATAACCTGGGTTATACACCTGAATTTGGAGGTGATGCTACTGCATTCGGATATGATAATGCAGGCGGAGCAATTCCGGTTGTAAGCACTATCGGCCTCAATGTTACTTTTTAATCTTAAAACTGACTTATTATGAAACTAAATAAAAACTATTTCTGGGGGTTGCTGGTGATCCTGCTGCTTCCCCTCTTCATTGGGGTGACAGGGTGTAAGAAATTCCTTGACCGCAAACCTCTGCAATCAACATTGGATGATCTGCATCAGGGTGCATTGGAAGGGCAGATATTTGCCATTTATAATATCCTGCGCACTTACTCAGGGTTTTCTGAACTGGTGTGGCTTGATTTTCATAGCATCCGCGATGACGATGCACAGAAAGGAAGTGATGCTAATGACGGTAAAGAAGTTCTGACAGAGTTTGAAACATTTCAATATGTTAAAGACGACTGGGCTCCTAATGCATATTGGAATGATCACTTCGCTATGATCAATGCGGCCAACAATGCATTGCATACGGCAGACTCACTTAAAGTAACGGATGCTGCTTCAATACGTAATATTGGAGAAGCTTTATTCTTCCGTGCTTATTCTTACTTTGAACTGGTTAAGACTTATGGTGAAGTACCATTGATCAATTATAAGATCGTTAACCCTTCAGATGGTATCAGACCTAAAGCAACGGTACCGGAGTTGTATGCTTTTATTGATTCAAATCTGCAGGCCGCTGTGCAACTGTTGCCTATACTTTCTGAAGAGTATGGCGCTGGTTTTGACGGAAGGATCACCAGGGGGGCTGCTAATACATTATGGGCACAAACCTACCTGTTCCGTCAAAACTGGGGTCGTGTTGTAGGTCTTTGTAATGAGATCATTGGTACAAATGCGTATTCGCTTATGCCTAATTTCCAGGACATCTGGAAAGATGGCTTGGATGGTTCCGGGAAAAACGGGCCTGAGTCCATCTTTGAAACACAGTGCTGGGTAGGGAAAAACGGAGCAAGTAATGATAAAGTGGATAATGGGAACTGGTGGGGCACCTGTCAGAATGTGAGGCAAAATGGAGCTTCAGTTGAATGGAATCTGGGATGGGGATGGAACACTCCGACAGATAACCTGGTAAATGCATGGGATGATACTGATCCCCGTAAGCGTAAAACCGTTCTTTTCTCAGGCCAATCTGATGGAGGCCCTGCTGAAGGTGGGTATGGCGCTACATTGCCGCCTTATACCAACCCTGAAGGCACAGACGGAGGTCTTGCGCAGAAATACTGGAATAAAAAAGTGTACTCCGATCCCAGCATGAGGGCCTTCACTGGTATGATCAATTCCAGTGGCGCCGCCCGCTGGATCAACCACCGGGTACTCCGCTATGCAGATGTTATACTCATGCTGGCAGAAGCTGCCAACGAAATGAATGATGGTCCCACTGCAGAAGCCAATCTTGAACTGATCCGGAACAGAGCGAGTGGCAACCTGGGGCCTGCCCGCCTGATCGTTCCCAAGATCGTTTATGCGAACCAGGCGCAAATGCGTACAGCCATTAAAGCAGAAAGACGCTTTGAGTTCGCTATGGAAGGCTACCGTTTCTATGATCTGGTAAGATGGGGCGATGCTTTGTCTGCATTAGGAGGACTGGGTTATACCAACCGGTGCCGGTATTACCCGATACCGCAAAAAGCAATTGATCTGGCCGGAGGCGTATTGAAGCAAAACCCGGAATGGCAATAGATCTTATTACAACAGGCTGCTGTTTCAGCAGTAGCCTGTTTATTTAACCGCTCATTCATAAAACTTAAAATTATGTTCAACGATAAAATAATTACCAGAAGTATTTTATTGGCTTCGGTAATTGCATTGGCCGCCATAGGTTGCCAAAAAGAAAAACGCCCGGTATTGGGCGACTATCCGAAGGATACCAACCCTCCGGGCGGCCCTTTAAAATTTTATGCAGCGTATGAAAACACAAATGTTGACAGCATACGGGCCAATTTTGGAACAGATAACAACATAACGTATGTGCCGGGAATAAGCGGCCAGGCTTTTCAGGGTGGCGCCGATGGTTATATTGTTTATCCTTCCGCAAATGATTTCAAAAAATCCAGCAGCTTTACTGTTTCTTTCTGGATGAAGAAAAATGGACCTAACCCTGCCGGGGCGGGTACTTCGTTTGCATTCGGGCTTGCTACTTCTAAAGATATCTGGACAAAAATGGATATGTTCCTGGAATTTGAAGATGCAGGTAATCCCAGTACTGCTGACCTCGCTGCAGCGAAGTTTTATTTAAGAGATCAATGGTATGAGTACGTTCAAGCTAATAGATTGCCCAATGTGCTCAATAATCAATGGCATCATTTGGTATTCAGTTTTGATGGAACTACTTCAATGCTGAAATTCTATATTGATGCAGTAGAATTCACAGCTGTTCCAGGTAAATTCAACAACGATGGAGGAACTCCTGACTTTTCACAAAGTGGAGGCATTGTAGTGGGTGGTGCAGGCCATTATGCGTTGGGAAAAACACCTGACGACTGGATGGGCAACTTTAAGGGTGACATTGATCAGTTCCGTTTATACGGGGAAGCATTAAGCGCCTCTCAGGTTACAGAATTGTTTAACAGCAAAAAATAAAAATGCTTGATAATAAAAAGATTGTTCATGCCCATGAACAATCTTTTTATTTTTTAGGCTGTAAAGATTTTTTAAATGACTATTCACCGGCGTACTGTCATAACACTTGCCCTGATCGTATTGGCTGTATTCCTCCTCATTCAATGCACCGGGAATAAGGAAAAGGAAGATACCACGATCAAAGATGCCAGGGGAGAAGTGTTTACCGGCTCGGCAGTATGCGCAGGTTGTCATAAAGAAATATATGAAGATCATACCCGCAGCGGGCATTTCAACAGCACGCAATTTGCCTCAGCAACAAATATTAAAGGCAGCTTTGATGCAGGGCAAAATGAATTCATCTATACCCGGCACGCAAAGATCATGATGGAAAAAAGGGATAGCTCCCTTTACCAGGTAGCGTATGAAGATGGAAAAGAAACAAAAAGCCGCCGGTTTGATATTGTGGTTGGCTCTGGCAACAAAGGGCAAACATATCTGTACTGGATGGAAAAACGGCTTTTTCAATTGCCGATAAGTTATTTCGGGCCGGCTGATCAATGGTCGAACAGTCCCGGATTTCCCAACCGGATTGTATTTAACAGGCCCATTACTTCCCGCTGTCTCGAATGCCATAGCACATTTGCAAAAACAATATCTGAGCCCGGGAAAATACCGGAGGAGTTTGACAGATCGCAGTTATTGCTGACCGTGGGATGTGAGAAATGTCATGGCCCGGGAGGAAGGCATGTAGAATATCAGCAACAACATCCCGGTGATACAACAGCCAAATATATAGTTGACCCCGCCAGATTCTCCCGTCAGCAAAGCCTTGACCTCTGCGCACTTTGCCATGGCGGCCGGTTGAATAAGACACAGCCTTCATTTTCTTATGAAACGGGAGACAAGTTGACGGACTATTTTTCTTTTGATACTGTTGGCCGGAATACAGCCGATATAGACGTGCATGGTAATCAACTCGGCTTGCTGGCTGCCAGCAAATGCTTTACCATGAGCCAGATGACCTGTAATTCCTGTCATAATACTCATAAGAATGAAAAGGGGCAGTTAGCCTTGTTTTCGCAACGTTGTATGAACTGCCATACAAAAGAAAAAAACAATTTCTGTAAAATGAGTGCAAGCATTGGGCCTGCTATTACACAGAATTGTATTGATTGCCATTTACCAAAACAACAATCGCATGCTATTGCTGTATATCTGCAAGGCGCAGATGCAGCCACAGCGGTTTCGATGAGAACACATTACATAAAAGTTTATCCCGAAGAAAGCCGCAAACAAATGATCAGTCTTGGTAAGTTTTTAACGGATCCTCATCCGGGTAACCACTGAGATTACTGTAAATTTGTTGGTTCGGTTAATGAATAGATACAGCCATCAGGATCTTTAATTGCTTAAAACAGGAATAATAAATGAATAGTGCAATGCGACTGTTGATGATAGGGGTGTGCTCAGCTTTTATTTTTACCAACTGTGGTAAAAGTTCTTCAGCTCCGGAACCACCGCCACCACCGCCTGTTCCATTCAAGCTTGCTGAAAAGAAGTTGAATAACCTGCCAGCCAGTGATGTTTATTATTCCATCGACCCTCAAAATGCTCAACTGCAATTCAGGTTCAATGCTCCGGTTGACCGTAATTCAACCAATACGGGAGTAAGCTTCCGCAGTAAAGAAGGTGCGGCTTACACGTTCAATGTTACCTATTCAAATAACGACAGCATTATGCTGGTGAAGCCTTCTGCAGCATTGCCATTTATTACAAAATTTACTGTATCTCTTTCCAGTAGCCTTAAATCGACTGACGGCATCGGCCTTACAGAAACCGCGAAGATTGATTTTGTTACCAAAATTGATTCTTCCAGAAAATTCCCCACTCTTAGTGATGATGAATTGCTGACTAAAGTGCAGCAGCAAACTTTTAAGTACTTCTGGGATTTTGCACACCCAACATCCGGTCTTGCAAGAGAAAGAAGCAATGGAGACGCTAACCTGGTTACATCCGGCGGATCAGGGTTTGGCATTATGGCAATAATAACAGGAATTGAAAGAGGATTTGTGACCCGTGATGATGGATTGGCCAGGATGCAAAAGATCGTTGGGTTTTTGAAAAATACAGCAAAGACATTTCACGGAGCCTATCCTCACTGGCTGGACGGTACAACGGGTAATGTTATTCCCTTTAGTGCAAATGACAATGGAGCGGACCTGGTTGAAACATCTTACCTGGTACAGGGCTTGCTTACAGCACGCCAGTATTTTAATGGAGCAGATGCAGCCGAAATGGATTTGCGCAACGATATCAATGTGATCTGGAACCGGGTGGAATGGAGCTGGTTCAGGAAGGAAACCAATGAAAATGTATTGTACTGGCATTGGAGCCCTGATAAAGCCTGGCAAATAAACCTTCCGATCAGGGGATGGAATGAATCGCTGATCACTTATGTGCTGGCGGCCTCATCACCTACGCATGCTGTTCCAAAAATTGTGTATGATAATGGCTGGGCTTCCAATGGAGGAATGAAAAACGGCAAAACCTTTTTTGGGATCCAGCTTCCCTTAGGTCCCGATTTTGGCGGACCATTGTTCCTGGAGCATTATTCTTTCCTGGGTATTAAACCTGTCGATCTTGTTGATACCTATGCGGATTACGCCTTACAAACAAAAAATCATACACTGATCAATTATAGCTATTGTGTAGCCAATCCAAAAAAATACGGCTACAGCGATTCTGTATGGGGTCTTACAGCCAGCGATATTGAAGGTGGTTATAAAGCCAGTTCGCCTGCCGATGATGCCGGCTTTATAGCACCAACGGCCGCTCTGTCGTCTTTTCCTTTTACACCAGTTGAATCGATGAAGGCGTTGAAATTCTTTTATTATGTATTGGGCGATAAACTTTGGAAAGAATACGGCTTTATCGATGCGTTTTCATTGAGCAGCCCCTGGTTTGCCGGTTCTTTCCTTGCAATTGATCAGGGACCGGTCATTATCATGATAGAGAACTACCGGAGCGGCTTGCTTTGGAATTTGTTTACAAGCTGCCCTGAAATCAAAACAGGTATGAGTGCGCTTGGTTTTACAGCACCTTATTTATAACTCATTCAAAACTGATATGAAAATACTTTCGTTCATCTTTGTTGCTTTTACTCTCCTGTCGTGCGGTTCAGGTAATCAACCTTCTTCTGCTTCAACGGATAAAGCAAATGCCGACTCTTCGATGCTTTCCGATACTGCTTTATTCAGACTGGTGCAGCAGCAGACTTTTCAGTATTTCTGGGACGGGGCTGAACCTGCCAGCGGATTAGCAAGAGAACGTTTTCATGTTGATAATATTTATCCTCAAAATGATAAGAGCACCGTTACCAGTGGAGGTGCAGGTTTTGGTGTAATGGCTTTGCTGGTTGGGATTGAAAGAGGATTTATCACGCGCGACCAGGGGCGGGAACGGTTGGAAAAGATCGTTCACTTTTTGGAAACAGCCGATCGCTTTCATGGTGCCTGGCCGCATTGGTGGAATGGTGAAACGGGTAAAGTGATACCCTTCGGTGCTAATGATAATGGTGGTGATATTGTGGAAACATCCTTCATGCTGCAAGGGCTTTTGTGTGCAAGGCAATATTTTGCAAGTGGCAACGAAGTGGAGAAAAAGCTGGCAGCCCGTATGGATGCATTGTGGAAAAGCGTTGAGTTTGATTGGTACAGGAACGGGAAGAATGTGTTGTACTGGCACTGGAGCCCGACCGTTGCCTGGAAAATGAATTTTCCTATTCATGGATATAATGAATGCCTGATCCTTTATGTGCTGGCAGCTTCTTCACCAACACATGGAGTGCCTGCCGAAGTGTATCATGAAGGATGGGCAGAGAATGGAAAGATAAAAGATAGTTCTGCTTCTTATGGAGGTTATAAACTGGGTATGCATTACCAGGGTAATCCTCCTCATGGGGGGCCGCTGTTTTGGGCTCATTATTCTTACCTGGGGCTTGATCCACGGGGGCTTAAAGATAAATATGGCAATTACGAAGAAGAAACACGCAACCAGGCATTGATCAATTATCAATGGTGTGTTGACAATCCGAAAAAATATAAGGGGTATAATGCCGAAAGCTGGGGACTTACTGCAAGCTATTCAGTGACCGGTTATGCAGCGCATGCCCCGGATACATTGAATGACCTGGGCGTGATATCACCTACAGCCGCGCTTTCATCCTTTCCTTATACGCCTGAGCAATCTATGGCAGCAATGAGGAATTGGTATACCCATAAGAAAGATTTGCTTTGGGGGCCTTATGGATTTTATGATGCGTTCAGTGAAACGGCTAATTGGTACCCTCCGCATTATTTGGCGATCGACCAGGGGCCGATTGTGGTAATGATGGAGAATTATCGGTCAGGGTTGTTATGGAAATTATTTATGAATAGCCCGGAAATACAAGAAGGATTAAAGAAACTGGGATTTGAAAGCCCGTGGTTAAGAAAATAGGAAAGGCATTAATTGAAATAAAAGTATCGCAAAGAATTGCCAGGTGCACAAAGTCAAACATTGTATTCTTTGCGGCCCTTGGCGATACCATATTCATGTAAACACAGGATTTAAACAGAAAACATGAAAAAGATTATTTTTTTTATCTTCTTTTTAATTGTTGCCCAGTCAGGAATTGTTGCCCAGCAAAAAACCTATTGCAATCCTGTCAATATTGACTATGGTTATACGCCTATTCCCAATTTTTCTGAATGGGGCCGCCATCGGGCTACAGCCGACCCGGTGATCGTTACGTATAAAGGAGAATACTATTTATTCAGCACCAACCAATGGGGATATTGGTGGAGCAAGGACATGTTGAACTGGAATTTTATTTCCAGGAAATTTCTCCGGCCATGGAATGAAGGTTATGATGAATTATGCGCGCCTGCAGTTGGCGTGATCGGCGATACCATGCTGGTGTTCGGTTCCACTTACACCAGCGGATTCACCATCTGGATGAGCACCAATCCCAAAGCCGATGAATGGAAGCCCCTGGTCGATTCTTTCTCTATTGGCGGATGGGACCCTGCATTCTTCACCGATGATGATGGCCGCTTTTATATGTATAATGGCAGCAGCAACCGCTATCCTTTATATGGCATCGAACTGAACCGGAAAACTATGGAGCCAATCGGTACCCGTAAAGAAATGTACCTGCTGGAATCATGGCGCTATGGCTGGCAGAGATTCGGAGAGTACATGGATGATACATTCCTTGATCCCTTCATAGAAGGAGCATGGATGACCAAACATAATAAAAAATATTACCTGCAATATGGTGCACCTGGCACAGAGTTCAGTGGTTATGCAGATGGCGTGGTAGTAGGCGATCATCCATTAGGCCCATTCACAGCGCAATCAGATCCGTTCAGTTTCAAGCCCGGTGGGTTTGCAAGAGGAGCAGGGCATGGCGCTACTTTCCAGGACGTATATAACAATTACTGGCATGTGTCCACCATTGCAATATCAGTAAAGAACAATTTTGAAAGAAGGATCGGTATATGGCCTGCTGGTTTTGATAAGGATGACGTGATGTATTGCAATACTGCTTTTGGCGACTATCCCCATTATCTGCCCTCCGGCCCGGCAGATCATCTGAAAAGCCTGTTCACCGGGTGGATGCTGCTGAATTATAAGAAACCTGTACAGGTATCTTCCACATTGGGCAGCTATTATCCCAACAATGCGGTGGATGAAAGTATCAAAACCTATTGGAGCGCTGCTACCGGTAACAAGGGGGAGTGGATGCAAACAGACCTGGGAAATGTATCAACAGTGAATGCAGTGCAGGTGAATTATGCTGATCAGGATGTGGATAGCTCTTTTTTAGGCAAGCAGCTTGGTACTTTTCACCAGTATAAGTTGTCTTACTCAATAGATGGCCGCAAATGGGCCACCCTGGTTGATAAAAGCAATAACCGGACAGATGTACCCCATGATTATGTGGAGCTGGAAAAGCCTGTTCAGGCGCGGTTTATCAGGCTGGAAAATATACATATGCCTACCGGCAAATTTGCGATCAGCGGATTACGTGTGTTCGGGAATGGGAACGGTGCAAAACCATCACAGGTAAAGCAGTTCATTGTATTGCGTACAGAAAAGGATAAGCGTAATGCCTGGATCAAGTGGGGGCCGGTAAGTAATGCTTATGCATACAATATTTATTTCGGCACCGGACCTGATAAATTATATAACAGTGTGATGGTATATGACGCAAACGAGTATTGGTTCAAAGTAATGGATAAGGAAAAGCCTTATTATTTCACGATAGAGGCTATTAATGAGAATGGTGTTTCAGAACGCACAAAAGTGATGAAAGTAGAGTAAAGGGCTGACCTGTTTACAGAAGAAGAGCAGGGATATGCACTTTGGCAAAAACTGATCGAACCTCATTTAATGAAAAAATAAAAGAACAGCACAATGAAAAGGTTACAAAGGTTAATGACGGGTTTAGCAATGATACTGTGTTTGCAAATGCAGGCGCAAACATCGCAGGATGCTAAAATGAATGCATTCATCACTACGCTGATGAAAAAAATGACATTGGAAGAAAAGCTTGGGCAGTTGAACCTGCCGGGTGCCGGCGACATTACTACCGGCCAGGCAAGTAATTCAGATATTGCTAAAAAGATCAAGGAAGGAAAAGTAGGTGGCTTGTTCAATATAAAATCGGTAGCCAAGATCAGGGATGTGCAGAAAGTGGCTGTGGAAAACAGCCGCCTGAAAATACCGCTGATCTTCGGTATGGATGTGATACATGGATATCAGACGGTGTTTCCTATTCCACTGGGTCTTTCCTGCACCTGGGATATGCCTTTGATTGAAAAAAGCGCCCGCATCGCTGCCACCGAAGCAAGTGCGGATGGTATTTGCTGGACCTTTAGCCCGATGGTGGATATTGCCCGTGATCCACGCTGGGGCCGTATTGCAGAAGGCAGTGGTGAAGATGCGTATCTGGGTTCACAGATTGCAAAAGCAATGGTGAAGGGCTACCAGGGCGATGACCTTAAAAAGAATAATACCATCATGGCCTGTGTAAAGCACTATGCATTGTATGGAGCTGCTGAAGCCGGCCGTGATTACAATACAACCGACATGAGCCATGTCAGAATGTATAACGAATACTTTCCTCCATATAAAGCTGCCGTGGATGCCGGTGTTGGAAGTGTGATGGCGTCCTTTAACGAAGTGGATGGAGTACCCGCTACTGCCAATAAATGGCTCATGACCGATGTATTGCGCAATCAATGGAAATTCAAAGGCTTTGTAGTAACAGATTATACCGGTATCAATGAAATGATTGATCATGGTATTGGCGACCTGCAAACCGTTACCGCCCGTGCATTGAATGCAGGTATTGATATGGACATGGTAGGAGAGGGAATGCTGACAACGCTTGCCAAATCACTGAAAGAAGGAAAAGTGACCATGCAACAGATCGATATGGCTTGCAGGAGGGTGTTGGAAGCAAAATACAAACTCGGCTTGTTTGAAGATCCTTACCGCTATTGCGACGAGAACAGGGCTGCAACCGAAATTTTCACCGATGCAAACCGTAAGGCTGCCCGTGAGATCGCTGCACAAAGTTTTGTGTTGCTGAAAAATGACAATAAGATACTGCCACTGAAAAAGGGCGGAACCATTGCACTGATCGGGCCACTGGCAGATGCAAAAGAAAACATGCCTGGAACATGGAGTGTGGCTGCTGATTTCTCTAAATCCATTTCACTGCTCAGCGGATTGAAAGAAGTGGCCGGCAACGATGCAAAGATCCTGTATGCAAAAGGTTCGAACCTGGATGCAGACAGCATATTTGAAGTGAACGCAGGGATGTTTGGTAAAGCACTGGGCCGCGATAGCCGGCCTGCTGCAGAAATATTAAAAGAAGCACTGGCTGTTGCCAACCAGGCCGACGTGATTGTTGCTGCATTGGGTGAATCAGCTGAAATGACTGGTGAATCATCCAGCCGCACTAATATTGAAATACCGGCCATACAAAAAGAATTGTTGCAGGCTTTGCTGAAAACAGGAAAGCCTGTAGTGCTGGTATTGTTCACCGGACGCCCGCTGGCATTGAAATGGGAGCAGGAGAATGTGCCTTCCATCCTGAATGTATGGTTTGGTGGGTCAGAAGCAGGTTCTGCTATAGCAGACGTACTGTTTGGTGATGTAAATCCTTCTGGTAAACTGAGCACTACCTTCCCACAGAACGTTGGGCAGGTGCCTATCTTTTATAACCACAAGAACACAGGCCGCCCATTACAGGAAGGAAAATGGTTCTCTAAATTCCGCTCTAACTATCTGGATGTAAGCAATGACCCTGTGTATCCTTTTGGATTTGGATTGAGCTATACCAATTTCACTTACAGTGATATTAAGCTGAGTAGCGCTTCCCTGAAAGGCGCTCAAACACTGAAGGCAAGTGTTACAGTAACGAATAGCGGCAGCCGCGATGGCAAAGAAGTTGTTCAGCTGTATATCCGTGATCTTGTTGGCAGCATCACCCGCCCTGTAAAAGAATTGAAAGGTTTCCAGAAAATAGAACTGAAAGCAGGAGAAAGCCGGACTGTTACGTTCAATATCACTCCGGAAGATCTGAAGTTTTATAATTATGATCTGAAATATGATTGGGAATCCGGCGACTTCACCATTATGATCGGCGGCAACTCAAGAGATGTGAAATCAGCGGATATAAAATGGGTGAAATAATAACCAGTACCTTTTAAATTCATTCTATGCAAAAAAGAACATGGTTGATAATGCTGGCCCTGGTTGCCGGCATGGGCTGTGGTAAAAGCTCAGGTGGTGGCGGAACTCCCGCACCTAATCCTCCGGCTCCACCACCGCCGCCACCTGCTACCAATGAAGTGGACTTCTGGCTTACCCGCGGCGACCAAACCGCTTTATTACAAAAGCAATCTACTGTTCTTTCTTTTGTAACAACGGCTAATTCGAACCTGAATATTACTGTAGACAGTACACAGAAATTCCAGGGAGTAGATGGATTTGGCTATACGCTTACCAGCGGCAGCGCTTCATTGATCAATGGATTGCCTGCTGCTACAAAATCTACTCTGTTGCAGGAGCTTTTTGGAAGCGGCACTAATGCAGCTTCTATTGGGGTGAGCTATCTCCGGATCAGCATTGGCGCTTCCGATCTTAGTGCCACCACTTATAGCTATGATGATATGCCGGCAGGGCAAACTGATCTGACGCTGGCAAATTTCAGCCTCGACCCGGATAAATCGTTTGGCAGCGGCCTTATTCCTTTATTGAAAGAGATACTGGCAGTGAATCCTGCAATCAAGATCCTCGCTACACCCTGGAGCGCACCAGTATGGATGAAGGATAACGGCAGCTTTAAAGGGGGCAGCTTAAAAACAGAATACTATAGCGTATATGCCAGTTATTTTGTGAAATACATTCAGCAGATGAAAGCCGAAGGCATTACTATCGATGCCATTACGCCGCAGAATGAGCCAATGCACGATGGCAATAATCCCAGTATGAAAATGATTGCGACGGAACAAAGGGATTTTGTGAAAAATAACCTGGGGCCTGCTTTCCAGGCTGCAGGGCTAACTACCAAGATCATTGTTTGGGACCACAACTGCGATGATCCGGGGTATCCGATCACTATCCTGGACGACCCGGCTGCAAAGGCTTTTGTGGATGGCTCTGCTTTCCATTTGTATGCAGGAGATATCAGCGCATTATCAACTGTAAAAGCCAAACATGCTGATAAGAATCTTTATTTTACCGAACAGTATACCGCTTCAACCGGTGCTTTCCAGGGAGATCTGAAATGGCATTTACAAAATGTGATCATCGGGTCAATGCGCAACTGGAGCCGTAATGCCCTGGAATGGAACCTGGCCAATGACCCGAATTTCGGGCCTCACACAGCAGGCGGCTGCACTACCTGCAAGGGTGCATTAACGATCAATGGTACATCTTACTCCCGGAATGTGTCTTATTATATTATAGCGCATGCTTCCAAGTTTGTGCCGCCTGGTTCCGTAAGAGTGTATAGCGATAGCGGTGCTGGCGGTCTTTACTCGGTAGCATTTGTAACCCCGGATAATAAGAAAGTCCTGGTAGTGCTGAATGATGGCAATACCAATGCTACGTTCAACCTGAAGTTTAAAGGCAAATGGGCGGTTACAACACTACCTGCCAACAGTGTAGGCACGTATGTTTGGTAAGGTCAAATTCATTGACACCTATAAATAAACCAAAAAATATACTGATGAAAAAGATCTGGCTTGTTTCCCTTGCAGGATTGTTGTTTGCCTGCACGGATCCAAAAAAAGAGGAGCAGAAAACAACTGGGGGACCTTCCTCTGCCGCCTACTCACTGGATGGAAAGAAAGTGAACGTGTATACAACGGCCGATAGCACCAATTATCGGTTATCATTGACCGACAGTAGTCTTCAGTTTGCTGATTTTGGTCAGCCGATGGAAACACAGGTTTGTGTTTTTGTAGATCCTACCAAAACCTTCCAGACCATGCTGGGCATAGGCGGTGCCATCACTGATGCATCTGCAGAAACTTTTGCCAAGCTGCCAAAAGAAAAACAGCAAGAGATATTGAAAGCTTATTACGATCCGGTAAATGGTATTGGGTATACGCTGGCTCGTACCAATATCCATAGCTGTGATTTTTCAAGCGGCAGTTACACTTATGTAAAAGAAGGAGATAAGGAACTGACTTCTTTCAGTATTGATCATGATAAGCAATTCCGCATTCCGTTGATCAAACAAGCGATTACCCAGGCCGGAGGTAAACTTACTTTATATGCCAGCCCCTGGAGCCCTCCTGCTTTTATGAAAGACAGTACGCACATGTTGTTTGGCGGCAAGCTGAAACCTGAGTTTTATGATTCATGGGCTCATTACTTCGCCAAATTTATCAAGGCTTATGAAAAAGAAGGCATACCCGTGTGGGGCATAACCATTCAGAATGAACCCATGGCAAGGCAAACCTGGGAATCCTGCATTTATACAGCCGAGGAAGAAGCGAATTTTCTGAAATCGAGCCTGGGTCCTACACTGCAAAAGGAAGGATTGGGTGAGAAGAAGATCATTATCTGGGACCATAACCGCGACCTCATTTATCAGCGTGTAAGCACAACGCTGCGGGATCCTGAAGTGGCGAAATATGTTTGGGGTATCGGCTATCACTGGTACGAAACCTGGACAGGTGGTGATATGCAATTTGAAAACCTGAAACGTGTGGCAGAAACTTTCCCTGATAAGCACCTGATCTTTACTGAAGGTTGTGCAGAATCATTTAATCCTGCGCGTATGAGCGCATGGGCATTGGGTGAGAGATACGGCATGTCGATGATCAATGATTTTAATGCAGGCACTGTTGGCTGGACTGACTGGAACGTGCTCCTGGATGAGATGGGTGGCCCCAATCATGTTAAGAATTTCTGTTTTGCCCCTGTTCACGGAGATACTAAAACAGGGCAGGTTTATTATACCAACTCCTATTATTATATCGGGCATTTCTCCAAGTTTATCCGCCCGGGTGCCAAACGTATTATCAGTTCATCGAACCGTACTGATCTGCTGACTACAGCTTTCCTGAATGAAGATGGAAAAGTGGCTGTGGTGGTGATGAACAAAGGAGGTAAAACTATTCCTTATCGTTTGTGGATTGGAGGAAAGGCAGTTGAAGTGAAGAGTCTGCCTCATTCGATCGCTACATTAGTACTTTAGTTTGATGTAAGAGTAACACAAAGAACTCAACGGAAACGCGAAGTGCGCAACGTTGCGTTCTTTGTGCTACTTCACATCAAAATCCACCACCACTTTCGGTGTTCTGGGATGGCTTTGGCAGGTAAGTATATAACCTTGTTCCACTTCTTCTTTTTCAAGCCCCCAATTAGTGTCCATTTCCACTTTTCCTTCCAGCAATTTGGCTTTGCAGGTGCAGCAAACGCCACCACGGCAGGAATAAGGCAGGTCGGCACCAAGCTTTAATGCTGCGTCTAAGATAGTGTCTTCACTATCGGGTGCCAGCTCAAAATCCATAGTGCGGCCATCCTGTTTGATAGTGATAAGACTTTTATCAGAACCCTTTTCCTTTTTAGAAAAAGGATCGGGGAACATATTCTTTTTCTGTCCTGGTGTAGTAAAAAGCTCAAAATGGATCTTATCTGCATCAATCTTTTCTTTCTCCATAAACCCTTTTACCGTAAAGATCATTTCTTCTGGTCCGCAGATAAAGATCTCATCCATTGACTGGTAATTGACCAGCCTGGACAGTTCAGATAATTTGTTTATATCTATTCTTCCGGCATTGACAGGAGTGTCTGTTCCTTCACGGCTGAGTATATAAATGAGATTGAAGCGCTGGAGGTATTTATTTTTTAATGCTTCCAGCTCTTCAAAGAATATAATGGAATGACGGCTACGGTTGCCATATACCAGGGTGAATGAACTGCCTGGCTCTGTTTGCAAAGTAGTTTTAATGATCGAAATCACAGGCGTGATGCCGCTGCCGGCAGCAAATGCCAGGTATTTCTTGGCATTGAGAGGGTCCAGTTTGGTATTGAATTTACCGGTAGGGGGCAGCACTTCGATTTCATCACCTGCGTGGAGCTCAGCATGAGCAAAGCAAGAGAATAATCCTCCTTCCACTTTTTTAACCGCAACGCGAAGCTCATTTTCGAAAGGGGAAGTGCAGATGGAATAAGAGCGTCTTGTTTCTTCACCATTCAGATCACGCCGGAGCGTGATATTCTGCCCCTGTTCAAAAAGAAAAACATCTTTAAGGGCATTAGGAATATCGAAACTGATGGATACACAATCGTCTGTTTCCTTCCGGATATCTTTTACACGGAGTTTATGGAAATGAAGGGACATAAGGCTGTTTGATTTCAAATGGCAATTTGCTTATTGGGTCCTGAGCCCATTGATAAGATGGTTCACCATATTATCTTCCATCTCTTCGGGGGTGATACGCTGGTGGCTTCTGTGCCAGAACTCCAGGCCTCTGACAGATGACAGGATGGTAAGTACGGCAACATAGGGGCTGACAGGTTTCATCTCTTTATTGTCAATGCCTTCCTGTATAATGCCTTCCATTTTCCGTACATAATTCCGGCGCTGCACACTGAAATTGGTGAGATAAGGCTCGGAAAGATGCATCCACTCGTTGACCATTACATAGTAATCTTCAAACCGGTTGATCATCATCTGTACGTGAAACCGGATCAGCGATTCGATCTTTTGAGTGGAGTTCATCCCATTATTGTTCAGGCTGTCGAGATGCTCATTACAATCATTGGCAATACGGAAGGTAATGTCCTGCAATATCTCCGATTTGGATTGGATATGATTGTACAGGCTGGCAGCTTCAATCCCCACCGTTTCGGCGAGGTCACGCATGGAAGTTGCGGCAAAGCCTTTTTCCCGGAACATAAGGGCTGCTTTTTGCAGGATGAGGTCCTTTTTGGAGGCCTTTCTGCGCTGAATTTTAGCCATACCCAAAGATAAGCCCTGATTGGGTTTTATTGTAATTCATGTTGAAATTTCATGTAGGTTTGCACGCCGTTTTATAACCAATGCTTCCGGCCGTTCGGCCCCGGATCCCGGCTTTTTTTGAACCTAATTTTAATCTATGTCTTTAATTACAGTAGGCACTATGGCCTTTGACGCGATCGAAACCCCTTTTGGCAAAACAGATAAGATCATTGGGGGCTCTGCTACCTATGTGGCTTATGCCGCTGCTAATTTCGTCCAGCCTATCCAGCAGGTATCTATTGTTGGATATGATTTTCCGAAAGAAGAAATGGAAGAACTGAAGAAAAGAGGCGTTCAACTGGAAGGAGTGGAGGTCGTACCTGATAAAAAATCTTTTTTCTGGAGCGGCCGCTACCATGAGGACATGAACAGCCGTGACACGTTGGTGACCGACCTGAACGTGCTGGCTGATTTCAACCCGCAAATCCCTGATTCCTATCAAGGTGCAGAATTCCTGATGCTGGGCAACCTGGTGCCTGCCATACAACTGAGCGTGATCAGGCAACTGAAGAAAAGACCCAAGCTGATCGTAATGGACACGATGAACTTCTGGATGGAAGTGGCTATGCCCGACCTGGAAGAGGTGTTAAAGCATGTTGACCTGCTGATGGTGAATGATGCAGAAGCCCGCCAGCTCAGCGGACAATTCTCACTGGTTAAAGCCGCTAAAAGCATTATGTCGATGGGCCCGAAATACCTGATCATTAAGAAAGGTGAACACGGAGCTTTATTATTCCATGGTGATAATGTGTTCTTTGCGCCTGCCCTTCCGCTGGAAGAAGTGTTCGATCCTACCGGAGCCGGAGATACTTTTGCAGGCGGATTTATGGGCCATCTTGCCAAGACAGGCGATATCTCCTTTGAAAACATGAAAAGGGCGATAATTGTGGGTTCAGCACTGGCAAGCTTCTGCGTGGAGAAATTTGGACCAACAAGATTGAAAGAAGTAAGCAAAACAGATATCGAGAGAAGGATCGAGCAGTTCAAGCAACTGGTGAGCTTTGAGATAGAACTGATTTGATCTTAGGACGATAGTAGTAACGCCGAGGGCGCAAAGGATATGCAAAGAACGCTAAGTTCTCTATTCTTTGCGCCTTTGGCGTTACCCCCAACGCCCAGCTTCAAACGCATCCCTATTCATATCTCAGTGCCTCTATAGGATCCAATCTCGATGCTTTCTGCGCGGGATAATACCCGAAGAATACACCTGTTATTGCACAAACAGCAAAGGATAGCACGATTGATGATTGAGATACCAATGTAGGCCATGAAAGAAAAATACTTACCAGTTTGGACGCCGTCAATCCGAAGGCCACGCCAATAATCCCACCGGTGATGCTGATCAGTATCGCTTCCACCAGGAATTGTAACAGTATATCCAAACCTCTTGCGCCAATAGACATCCGCAGACCGATCTCTTTTGTGCGCTCTGTTACGGACACATACATGATGTTCATGATTCCGATACCACCTACTACCAATGAAATGCCTGCAATGGCTGCCAGCAATACCGTCAGCAATTCGCTGGTAGAACTGATCGTACTGATCAGTTCAGCCTGTGTCCGCACCGTGAAATCGTCATCTTCCCCGCTTTGCAGTTTATGTGCTTTTCGGAGCAAGGTAGTTACTTCTGCAGTGGCCAGTGCAGAGCTGTTTTCGTCAATAGCGGAAGCATAAATGGTTTGAATGAAATCAATGGCCAGTATTCTTTTCTGCACCGTGGTATAAGGAGCAAGGATGATATCATCCTGGTCCTGTCCAAATGTATTCTCTCCTTTTTCTTCCAGCACTCCGATCACTTTCAATGGGATCTTATCAAACCGGATGGTTTTGCCAATAGGGTCTTCACCCGGATCAAAGATATTGTCAACTACCGTCTGACCGAGCAGGCAAACTTTACTGGAGGTCTTCACATCTTCATCAGAGAAAGAGATGCCATCTTTCAGCTTCCAGTCACGGATGGATAGATATTCGGGGCTGACACCCTGTATGGAAGTAGGCCAGTTCTTTGCGCTGTTGATCACCTGGCCATTTGCTGAAACGGCCGGTGATACGGCAGTGAGATAGGTCGCCTGTTTTTTCAATAATTCTGCATCGGTCACTTTCAGGGTCTGCAGGCCGGATGCACCCAATCTTGCACCTCCTCCTACTGTTTGATTACTGCTGGGGCGGATGGTGACCATATTGGAACCCATGGAAGAAAGCTGGCTGCGGATGCTTTGTTTTGAGCCTTCACCAATAGCCACCATGGTAATAACAGCGCCAACGCCGATGATAATACCCAGCATGGTAAGGAATGCACGCAGCTTATTCCTGAGCAATGCCCGCCAGGCCAATTGTAAAAGATTAAGAACGTTCATCGGTATATATTTAATAATCATCATTCACCGGCAAAGCCGCCAGCGCATCTTTTGCTGATTTGACAGCCGGATTCTTCATGTCTTTTACCACTTTACCATCCTTTAGTGTAACGGTCCGGCTGCTGAATGCAGCAATGTCCGGCTCATGCGTTACGAATACAATGGTCTTCCCCTGCTGATTCAACTCCTGCAGGAGAGCCATTATTTCATAAGAAGTGCGCGTGTCCAGGTTGCCGGTGGCTTCATCTGCCAGGATCATGATCGGTTCATTTACCAGTGCTCTTGCAATAGCAACACGTTGCTGCTGCCCACCTGATAATTGATTGGGCAGGTGATGTAAACGATCGCCCAGCTTCACTGCTTCGAGTGCCTTTACAGCCCGGGATTGTCTTTCCTTACCAGAAACGCCTGGGTTGTACAATAGAGGCAGTTCAGTATTTTCCAAAGCGGACGTGCGGGCTAAGAGATTGTAAGACTGGAATACAAAGCCGATCTTTCTATTGCGCAACCTGGCCAGTTCATTGCGTGAAAGTTGTTTGACGTTTACACCGTCCAGGAGATAATCTCCATCAGATGGTTGATCGAGACAGCCGAGAATGTTAAGCATGGTCGTTTTGCCTGATCCGCTGCTGCCCATAATGGTAACAAACTCTCCTGCTTCCACTGAAAACGAAACTCCTTTCAGGGCTCTTACTGTTTCACTGCCCATCCTGAACTCGCGTTTGAGATTATGTATTTCAAGAATTTTTGCTGGCATTTTAATAATCGTTGAACATTAACTGTTATTCTTCGCTTAATTACCTTGATGGCCGCCCCTGGCCTCCTCTATTGCCTCCCGGCCTTGTTGGCATGAAAGGACTCTTTTCTGTAGCGGCCGCCTTTTTATCTTTGGTCACTTGTTTATAACCAGTCACTACATCCTCATTGATCGAAAGTCCCGATAAGATCTGTACCTGCGTTTCATCGTTCTCACCTGTCAGGATCGGACGCGGAATAAGACTGCTGTCTTTTTTTATCCAAACCATAGCCGGCGTTCCTGTGCTGTCAGTTCCGGGTCGTTGCTGACGATTTTCCGGTCCTGGCCTGTGTTCTACCTGGTAAAGTTTTGCTAACACTGAATCAGGCCTAAACTGGATTGCTTTGGCAGGTAAGAGCATGATGTCTTTTATTTCTTCGGTATAAATAGTGATGCTGGCCGTCATCCCTGGTTTCAATTTCTGTTCTGCATTAGGCGCATCGATGATGGTGGTATAAGTGACCACATTGGATGAAACATTGGACCGGAGGCGGATCTCTTTCACGGTACCGGCAAATGTATCGGCAGGAAAAGCGTCGACGGTGAAGATCACGCGCTGCCCTGTCTTCACATTCCCAATATCTGCTTCATCAACAGATGCCTGTACCTGCATTTTAGTAAGGTCTTTTGCAATGCTGAAGAGTTGAGGGGTGCTCAGGCTGGCAGCTACGGTTTGGCCTTCGCTCACACTTCTCGACAGCACCGTACCGTCAATTGGCGAGTAGATATCTGCAAACGAAAGATTCTTTTGAGCTGCGTTCAACTGAGCCGTTATGCTGTTCACATTTTCTTTTGCACTGTTGTATTGATAGAGGGCTGTTTCCAGTTCAGATTTGCTGATGGCGCCCACGTCATATAATTTTTGTTGACGCTCATAATTACTTTGCTGGTAGGTGTTGTTGGCACGGGCAGACAATAGGTTAGCGTTGATCTGTGCCACTTGTGCCTGCAATAAAGACTTGTCGAGCTGCGCCAGCAATTGCCCTTTCTTTACGACCGAGTTGAAATCGACATACACTTTCTGGATAGTCCCGGAAACCTGGGTACCAACTGACACTGTATCGACTGGTTGAACTGTGCCGGTAGCTGTTACCGATTGTGTGAGCGTACCAATTTTTGGATGCTCAGTCTCCAAAACAATAATACTTTTTTCTGACCTGAATTTCCAGAACCAAACCGCCACGGCCACTGCTGCTATTACTGCCACCCAGATTATCCATTTATATTTTTTCATGTCGGGCTTTTTATAATTAGAATGTTACCGGTTTGCCGGTATAGAAATCATATATTTTATTATACAGCACAGCAGAATATTTTGCCTGCACAAAAGATTGCAATGCCTGTACATACGTGTTCCGCTGTGTCATTACATCCACGGCATTTACTGCGCCCAGTTTCAGTTGTTCGTCGGTGATATGATAACTTTCCTCGGCTGCCTTGAGCTGGGTTTGTGCAGCTACAAATTGTGCCTGGGCGTTCCGGAGATTGATATAAGCCTGCTCTACCTGCTGATTCAATACCGTTTTAGTGTTCAGTAAATCGAGCTTGGCCTGTTCAATAGCGATCTTTGATTTGGCGATATTGGTCTTGTTCAGTTTCCTGCTGAAGATGGGGACAGCAATAGTTGCGCCGAGTGACTGGTAAAAGTTGTTATTCAGCTGTGAAAAATATTTTGCATCACGATTGTCTGAGAAGCCGGAAGATAAATTGGCTCCAAGACTGACTGTTGGTAAACGGCCAGCTTTTGTTTTTGCCAGTTCTGTTTCGGCAATGCTAACGCCAACTTCACTATTCTTTACTTCAGGCCTTATTTCCTGCGCGGCAGACATGGCCTCATTTAATGAAACAACGGCTTGTTGTGGCTCTACCGATGCAGGCTCTGCTACTTCCATTTGATAGGAGGCTGGCAATTGAAGCAACTGTTTCAGGTTAACAATATTGGTTTGATAGTTATTGTTAGCAGTAACAAGATTGTAATTATCCGACGCGAGTTGAGACTGAAACTGTAAAAGATCTTTTTTTGAAATAGAGCCGGCATCAAACCTTTGCTGGCTTTGTTTCAATTGTGCATCAGAAGTGGCCAGCACCTGTTTGAGATAAGTGATATTTTCTTTCGCCAGCAGTATGTTTAAAAATGCCTGTGTAATACTGAGGGTAATATTGTTGGTTGTTTCCTGAACAGTGAGATTCGCGGATTCAAGCGACAGGGATTTTGATCTGATATCATTGTTCAGATAGCCTCCATTATAAATGGTCATGGAAGAATTAATGCCATAGTTGCTGGAGAAGTTGGCTTGTGTTTGGAAGCCACCGATCACAGGGTCCGCATTATTACTGTTAACCAGTGATTGGGAGATGGTTCCATTCACATTAGGCAGCCGGTTATTCTTTGATTGTTGCCAATCCAGCTTCGCTGCATCGGAGGAGAGTTTCAGGGTATTGATCTGTATATTATTTTCCTTTGCATAATTAATGCAATCTTCCAGTGTCCACTTTGCGGGCAATTGCGCGTTATCCTGTGCGGTAGCAATGCCTGTTAGTAAGAGGAGGAAGGTAGATAGGTAAAGGATTCTACACATACCATGTTTTTTGAATGTTGTATATAACACAGTATAAAATTATCCTTGATATGGGGAGTAGCCTTGAGAGTAGCGGTCAACAGGCAAAATCTAACGACGAACCAGGGGCTATAACATATCTTTTTGACTCTTTGAGCATGCAACTACCGGGACGTTTTTTATATCTATTGTAGCATGAATAGTAAAAACGGCTCTCCTTCCCTGATATTTTGCCTCCTCATGGATGCAGCAGGATATCTTACTTATGCCATCCCGGTGTTTGGGGAACTGGGTGATCTTTTTTGGGCACCAGTGTCGGCTTTGATCTTCAGTATCAGCTTTGGTGGCTGGAAAGGATTACTGGGAGGGGCGTTTAATTTTGTGGAAGAGATATTGCCGGGTACAGACTTCATTCCCTCTTTCACGCTGGCCTGGGTGCTGAAGAATATGAAAAGAAATGCTACTCAAATAGCTTCTTGAAATGCTTTTTGTATTGCTTCTCCAGTTTATTGTTGTATTCTGTTTTGCTGTCTGTCTGGAAGCTCTCTACGTAAATAAAAGTTTTTTTGTTGCCTTGCGTAATTCTCATCTTAACATTTTTCAGTTCCTGCCCATCCAGGTTATAACTAGGGATAAGATAAAATGGGCGCTCTACCATTCGCCTGTATAAAACTGAATCTCTTGTATTGTTTACCCTCACCCATTTACTGCTGTCAATAGGTTCATCTGTTCTTAAATAATATTCTCCATCGCCGATCGGATAGTAAGAGACAGAATCTATATGGAACGAAATATTTTTACTGGTCAGTTTATCCAGTATCTGTTCTTCTGATTTGGATGTTTTGAAATTTCCGTAAAACCGTATTTGATTGGGTGGATAATAATAGAGGGCATAGCGTGGTGGAGAAGTAAAACAAAACGAGAACAGAGCGATACATCCTACCAGGGGTATAAAAATGCGACGGTATTTTATTTGAGGATTATAGTCAATGCGGGCCAGCAACCAGGCAAGCGGCAGCATGGTCAAAGCTGTAAGGTCCCAGTAATCGATCACTCTTGTGATTGGTACAGGCATTATTTCATTCCATGAATGGATAAAGGGAGAAGAGAGCGGTGATTTCCACCACGTGAAGATCAGGGCAGTTGCTAAAGTTACCTGCCATTTATGCCTGGGAAAGATAGCCATCCAGAAGAGTGTGAATACAAACAAACCGGTAAAGTCAGATAATTTGCCGGTGAAGCCGTTGTGGAATTCATATTTAAGGCTGATATCGTTTAGTAGTAAGAGGAAAAGGCTGAGGAGGAAAAGGGGATGGAGGAGGAGGTTGTGGCGGCGGGGATTCATGAGAGGAAGGTACATTAAAACGCGAATACTGCGAATGGGTATGATTGATGTGACGGTAATGAATGTAGGCACGAATGGACGCGAATGGTGTCCGATTTTTGGGGAGTGAAAATGGATGGGGAACAAGTAGCGGTTTTAAGTGATGAGGGCGGATGATAAGAGCGAGGATTTTCTAGTTTAGTCTGTTGGCTAATACTACGGCACGGCGGAATTTTTGTTTGCTCCCGTTGAGGTTGAATAATTCGGTTTGTATAATGTAGATGCCGATGGGTAGTAGTTGTCCTTTATTATCGGTCCCATCCCAGTTCCAGTGTCCGTTATTGCCCAGTAGGCTGTTGCGGGCAAGATGTTTTACCAGTCTGCCGGCTGCATCGAAGATGAATATGTTGGCTACCAAGCCGGGTTCGGTAGTTTTGTAGTAGAGGGTAGTGATATCGTTGTAACCATCATTGTCAGGAGAGAAAAGGCTTGGTGTTATTTCGAAATGGGCCTGGATGGGTGGCTGTTTTCGTGATTGGGAGTTGGTATAAGTGGGCGTTCCAAATCCGGCTGTGGATGCAGCGGAGTGCCAGTTGTTTGGTTCGGATGAGGGCGCGGATGGATCGATTCTTTCCAGCGAAACACCTTCGGGGTTGTCGATGAGTTTGAAATGCCAGTCGCGGGTATAATTGACTTCATCTATGATCAGCCCCTGTGCGTTCAGCAGTAGGACGTTTCCTTCATCATCGGGATAGGAGGGCAGGCGGGCTTCGAATATGTTCATAGGATTTTTGACGAGGTAATTCAATGCAAGGCTGGCAGCCTTTTCTGTAAGTATGATATGATCGCCGGGAAAGATCGTGAAAGGTGAAGGGCTTAAAACTATGGGTGTATTGATCTGGCCATTGCTGCTCCGGTTGGAGAGATAAAGTTTGCTGGCATCGAATATTTTAGGTCCGGGATTATATATCTCGACATAATCGTAGGCATTGGGTTTGGGGTCAAACAGGATTTCGTTAATAATAAATTCACGAGGGCCGGGGTCTGTTGGCAATCCGGCTTTAATAGTGATAGTTGCAGTCATTTCATTTTGCCGGCAATCCTTTGCCTGCTTGATGGTGATGTTATAAACTACCTGGCTGTCTGCAGGACTGTTTGCTTCAAGTTGGACCTGGTCAAAAAAGGGCGGCAGACAGCTTGCTTTGGTAAAGCTCAGTCCATGATCAACAGTGTAGTGACTAAGCGTAGCTGCATATAAACTATCAAGTGGCTCATTAAAAAGCAGGATAAAGCTGGTTGGCGAAATCATATAGGAGCGCAATGGATCTGGTGGACTAGTATCGGGGCTTACCGCAAACACAGAATTTGACCGGCCCGGGGTGCCACCTGCCGGATGAATGGATGCTTTCCAATTGCCGGAACCGGAACAGGGGTTAGATGCATCGATCATTTCGAGACTCCAGCCGCCTTCTTGTTTTAGAGGATTAGCGTACCAATCAACTGAATAATGGACTGCATGTATAACCCTGCCATTGGCTGATTGAAGGAATAGTTGCTCTCCGTCATTGTTCAGAGAAGGGAAACTGGTTACGGCTAGTGTTTGCCCCCTGGCTTGCAGGAAAGGCCGGGCTGATCCTGAACAGATAATGACCAGGCTATCGGGCTGAAGCAGGAACTCGGGGAATGGACCTGAGAGAGAGGTCGCATCTCCCAGCCGCCAGTTGCGAAGGTTGACAGGCTCAGCGCTTGTATTTATTAATTCCACCCATTCGTAATCTGGCAACCCCACAGTGGGCGTTGGGTCGGCCATGATCTCATTGATGACCACGGTATAGCGATCTTGTGCGTGTAGCCAGTACTGCATGAGCACTGCAATAAATAATAACGAACGTTTCATCCATGAAGGGAGGGTGGTCATATTGTGTTTCATGGGGTAAAGTTCAAAAGGGGGTGGAACCCGGGAATGGGAAAAAAACATTATTTGGAGTGAATAAAACGGGAGGTTATTTTTGCTATGCTGCTGGATTTTGTGTAGCAGCACAACGATATGAAAATGATGAAACATACAAAGCGCATAAAGAAACGTCCCTAGGGAAGGTTTGCAGCGTTATGTATGGTAACATAAAAGACTTGGCAGGCCTTCCTAACGGAGGGCCTGTTTTTTTTTAACCATTATTAATAACTAAATGGCTCGCCGAAGCTTTAGCGTAGGCGGGCAGGGGGAAACAAAACAATGAAAGTTGCAGTCGTAGGTGCCACAGGATTGGTCGGCACCAAAATGTTACAGGTTTTGGCAGAACGGAATTTCCCGGTAACTGAACTGGTACCGGTGGCTTCAGAAAAATCAGTGGGTAAGGAAGTGGAATTCAAGGGTAAGAAATACAAGGTGGTGGGCCTGAAAGACGCGATTGCAGCTAAACCCGCAGTAGCATTATTTTCCGCCGGAGGCAGCACTTCCCTGGAATGGGCCCCCCAGTTTGCAGAAGCTGGCATCACTGTTATTGATAACTCCTCTGCCTGGAGAATGGACCCTGCCAAACCATTGGTGGTGCCTGAGATCAATGCAGATGTGCTGACGGCAAACGATAAGATCATTGCCAACCCCAATTGCTCAACCATACAAATGGTGGTGGCACTTAATCCGCTGCATAAGAAATATGGCATCAAAAGGATCGTGGTGAGCACTTATCAGAGTGTCACAGGAACCGGTGTGAAAGCAGTGAACCAACTGATGAACGAACGGAAAGGTGTAAGCGGTGAAATGGCTTACAAATACCCGATCGATCTGAATGTGATCCCGCAGATCGACGTGTTCATGGACAATGGCTATACCAAGGAAGAAATGAAGATGGTGAAAGAAACAGCCAAGATCATGCGCGATGACTCCATTCGTGTAACGGCTACCACTGTGCGCATACCTGTAATGGGCGGCCATAGTGAAAGTGCCAACGTTGAATTTGAAAAGGATTATACACTGGATGAAGTGAGATCGCTGCTGTCATCTTCTCCGGGCGTGGTGCTCGTAGATGATATTTCGAATGCACAATATCCCATGCCCAAGGATGCACACGAAAAAGATGAAGTATTTGTGGGTCGTTTAAGAAGAGATGAATCGCAACCCAATACCCTTAACCTCTGGATCGTTTCCGACAATTTGCGGAAAGGTGCTGCAACGAATGCTGTACAGATCGCAGAGTACCTGGTTGGGAAGGGATTGTTATAAATGGATGGTAGATTAAAAGATTTAAGGGTTTAAAAGTTTAAGGTTAACACAAATCAGTGAACAGCCTTCAGGTCCTTACGGAACCTTAAACTTTTAGACCCTTAAACTATTTTTAGTCTTGTTTGATCAGTTCCAGGTTAGCTGCCAGTTTTACTTCATCACCTACTACTACACCACCAGCTTCAGTAACCGCGTTCCAGGTGAGACCAAAATCGCGACGGTTGATTTTTGTAGTTACTTCAAAGCCTGCTACAGTTTGTCCATAAAGGCTTTTTTCCACACCACCGAATTCTGCATTGAGGCTAACGGGTTTGGTAATGCCTTTCAACGTGAGGTTACCGTTTACTTTATAATCGTCGCCTTTCTTTTCTATACTGGTTGATTCGAAAGTCAGTTTGGGATGAGCAGCGGAGTCGAAGAAATCAGCAGATTTCAGGTGACCATCACGTTGGTCATTGCCAGTATGAATGCTGTCGATATCAGCAGAGAAATAAATTTTAGTGTTGGTGAAGTCTTCAATATCACCAACAAGTTTTCCTTCAAAGGAGTTGAATTTTCCGGAGACGGTAGAAATAACAAGGTGTTTTACTTTAAAACCTATCTCGGAGTGAGCGGGGTCGATTGTCCAAGTTGCCATAATGATTAAGTTTAGAATACAAAATTAATGTTTAAACATTGAATTAACCAAATTAATTTTTTTGAACAGATTGTCAACGAGTTAGAGTAAGTGGATTTATGTAAGTACAGCCCCTTCGGACTGATTGGAACTGGCTGAGCTGGTAAAAATGGGAATCATTTATATCTGCCTAAAGGATCGGTTTTGTAGATAGCGATATGTGCCGGATTTCCGTAACCGTAGTATTTTGCCTGCGACGCGGCAATGCGATAACCGCCATCACTCTCCTGTAAAATGGCTCTTCCGAATAAAAATTCGCCCATTTCGTATACTTCCTGGTTCCATTCCTCCGTACCTGCTGCAGTGAATTTATTGATCTCAAGCACTTTGGCATCTGTGGCATCAGCAAAGCCCGTGGTCACTAATCCACCATCCTGCGTTTCGGCTACTCCTAACGCAAACGATGACGTATGACCGTATGTGAGATTGCGGATCTCAGTGCCATCAGGACTCGTTTCAAACATTCGCTTGCGGTAAGATGTCCCTTCACTAGTGCCGACAAAAACATAATTCCCATTACTTTTCAGTATCAATTTTGAAGGCACGTCCAAACGATCATCACCATATGTTTTTTGCCAGATGACATCGCCTTGGGCGGATAATTTTAACAAGCAGAAATCAATTTGTATCGTGGATCCATTGAGGTACTGCTCCCATGTCATCCCCGATGTTTCTTTAATCCCAAGCGCAATAATTTCGTTTGATGCGTTAACCTGTACGTCATAGAAAAAACTGTAGAAAGACGACTTGAGCTCTTTTTCCCAAAGAATATTGCCGGATTGATCCAGTTTTGTGACCACTCCTTGCTGCTGAATATCCTGCTCCGGTGCTGCTCGTCCTCCAACAATAATGATCTGGCCATTTCCGTCCTGTTTTACGGACCGTATTTCTGATCCGCCGTCACCATTATCATAGCCCATGATCTTTTTATGCCATAACAGGTTGCCATTATTGTCGATGCTTAGAAGATTCCAATGGCTGGCCACAAGCACACCGGTCGACGATTCGGTTGCAGCGACATCCCATGCCGGCCCAACAGTATATGGATAATGTTTCTTCCAGATCTCGTTTCCTTCATAGTCTGTTTTCATCACGAATATCTGCCCTCCGTTAGCATAGGAGCCATCTATATAGGAAGATCCAACGATGATGTAAGATCCGTCCTGCATTTTTAACAACTGCTTGGTCTCGCCACCACCCGGATTAAGCGCATCCACATATTGGTCATAAGTATATAATTTCCTGAATCGGAGATAGAACTTTTCTGTGGTAAAGGAGAACGTCCTTTCTATCTTATTGTTTTTGGTATCCCTGGCTATCACTTTGCCATTATAACTCGTTAGCTCGGCAAGTTCCGTCAGGCTGGAACTTAAGCCAGTTAAATCCGCCACGATAAGTTTATTGTTTAACCAGATATCATAGCGTACTGTATCGTTTTCAGGGTCGATAGATTTTGTCCAGCTGATGACCACCCTGTTGTCAAATACGCTGTCGACTTTCACCGTAAAATCACCGGGCGCAAGGTTTTCAGGAGTGACCGGAGTACTTGGGTTACCAGATGGATCGCCCTTGGGTTTGGAACAAGCGCTAAAGAACCAAATTGTAAGAACAAAGAGATAAGGTGCCTTCATTTTATGTACAGTTTGTCATTTCGGTTGTACGTCATACTTCTGAACCCGTTTTTCGCTTGCTGAGGTTTGCCCAAAATTAATGGTGACAGCAGGTCTCTCCTGCTAAGAGATCAGAACAAACATACCAACCCCGAAATGTAGTACAAATCTTTTGTTTTGGCAACCGGGGCAATTGGGATATTGTGCTATGACCGAGGCAAAATAAAGCGCTTTTCCATCAGTATTTTTTGACGGTAATCAAACTTACAATCTTTGAAAAACGCATACGAACCTTCTGTTTGAGTATTATCTTTAGTGAAACTTGATCATGAACCCTGAAATCAAATCTTATAACATCTCCCAATCCACCGAGGATGCTGCCATCTGCAACACCCTCGCCCGCGAGATTGACAAATCCCTGAAAGAAGCAGAAAGCAAGATCTGGCACCGCCATCCCGTCTGGTTTCTTGATGGCAACCCTATCGTCGGTTACAGCAAGTTGAAAAACGAAGTACGGTTGCTGTTCTGGAGTGGCCAATCTTTTGATGAACCTGGCCTGCTACCGGAAGGAAGCTTTAAAGCAGCCGAAGCCCGCTACATTTCCAAAAAAGAGATCAATAAAGAAGATCTCCAGCGCTGGCTGGAAAAATCAAAAACCATCCAATGGGACTACAAGAACATTGTAAAGCGAAAAGGCGTTTTGATAAGATTGCCAGGTTAGCCTAACCTGGCCTGTAACGATTTACCCCTCCATGCTCTGATTAATAAACTCTACTACCGGTTGTAAAGTCTCAAACGCATTTACCGTTTTCTTTACCAGGTCCTTGCTGGTAAGATCAGCATCTTTGATCTCAATAGATGCAATAAAACTTTTCAGCTTTAAATACTCTGCTGCAGGATTGTCCGCTTCATATCCTTTGGGTAGCCGCACCAGCTTATATTCCGCTTCATGCGAAAGGTCGCCATAAACAGATTTGAATTTCTTTGAACCGATGATCTTCCTGAACTCGTCAAAATTATAATCAATCTCCTGGCGCACTTTGCGGAGAAATTCCGGCCCAGGCATCCAGATACCACCACCGGTAAAAGTTTGCCCGGGTTCAAGGTGGAAATAATAACCGGCAGACGAAGTGGTTTGTTTTCCGCCTCTATTCATCGCCGCTCCGAAATTGGTTTTATATGGTGATTTATTTTTTGAAAAACGGATATCGCGATTGATGCGGAACAAACAATCCTTTGCTACGAGGTTGTGGATGGTTGGATCTTTTTTTCCGTGTGTGTCAATAACCCGCTGAATAAATTGAATGAAATCAGCTTTGGCTGCTTCATATTTAGGGCGGTTGGCATCAAACCAGGGTTTGTTGTTGTTCTTTTTAAGACTGCGTAAGAATTGAAGTGTGCTGGATTGTAACATGATATTTCTATTGGTAGTTCAAGATTCAAAAGTAAAAGTTTATCGTACTGTAAACTCAAAAGAAGATTGTTCGGCCTCCCCACAGGTTTTTCCATACAACGCTTCGTATTTTATCCTGTAACCTTCTTCCCATTTTTTCAAAAGACTTTCTGTGCTATGCTTTCCTGTATTCCGGTTAGCATGTTCCGTATTCACTACATTGCATACAATGTTTACATACTTTGAACGTTCGTAACAGATCCCCTTTCGTTGTAAAAAAACAGGTGCATACAATTCATGCAAGGCCGATTCAAGGCTGTTAGGCCCTTTATATGCTGCCTGTTTTATCATTACGTGTATTTCCCTCGTATTATAAAATGTAGTGTCCAGCGATAAGGGATAAGCCCAGTCCGATCCTTCTTCCGCATTTGACCATTCCCAGCATTTCATACCCCGTGGTAAATCAAACCCCGCCGGTTGGATAAAAACCGGCAGCGCCTGTTCCTTCCCCTGTATATAGCAATAAGTAAGGTCCATCCCTTTGATCACACTTGGCACCACTTCAAAATAATTAAAGGGAAGAATATCCTGCAGATCAAACCGGTCAATAAAAAGACCATCATCCGTCATGAAGAAAAGCTTTGCGGATGTAATACTCTCCAACAGGTTTTCCAGATCTCTTTTAAAGTCTTGCTCCCTGATAAAATGAACGTCCTTAAACAACTGCTTCAGTTCTTCATAAGAACGGAAATGCCTTTCATCGCTGGTGGTGTAGAGAACAGTCAATTTCACCGGGTGGCTTACCTGTTCATAATAACTCGATAACAAAGCATGCAATTGCATAGCCCTGTCTTTGGAAAACACAATGGCTTCGCAACTTGTATCGGCATTTCCGTTCCCCAACATCATCTCCTGGTACAATGCAGTAATCGCAGGAATGATCTGTATTTCTTTCCTGAATACCGGCTTTGCAATACCCCTGATCAGTTGTTTTATCCTTTGCTTTATCACCTGGGCAGCAGTTTTAAAAATTCTGCTTCAGAAATGATCTTGATAGAATTGATCTTCTTTGCTTTTTCCAGTTTACTGCCGGCACTTTCTCCTACCACCAGGTAGTTAAGCTTGGCGCTTACTCCACTAACGATCTTGCCACCCTGCGCTTCCGCCATCGCTTCTGCTTCATCGCGCTTTAAAGTAGGCAGTGTGCCGGTAAACAAAAATGTCTGTCCTGCCAGGCTGCCGCTTCCTTCCGGTTGCCCTTTCTTTTCATTCTTTAAGGAAAGCCCCAGCTTCTCCAATTCTTTCAACATCTGGAGATTACTTTCATTACTGAAGAAATGATGGATGCTGCCGGCCACTTTCGGACCAATATCTTCCAGGTTTTTCAGATCATCTACAGTGAACTGACGGAAATCCATCAGATGATCGACTGCATGCGCTAAGGTTTTAGCTGTTGTTTCACCCACAAAGCGAATTCCCAATCCAAAGATGAGGCGATTCAATGGCTGTGTTTTGGATTTTTCAATAGCAGCTTTCAGGTTGTCTACTGATTTTTGCCCGAACCCTTCGAGCTTTCCGATCTTTTCAAAATCGAGCGTGTACAGGCCGGGAATATCTTTCAATAAACCAAGGTCATAAAACTTGCGGACGATAGCATCTCCAAAGCCGCGGATGTCCATCGCATCTTTACTGTTAAAATGAATGATGCGCTCCACCACCTGCGCCGGGCATTCAATATTGATACACCGCCAAACAGCCTCCCCTTCTTCTTTAAACAGTTTGCTATCGCAAACAGGGCAATTCTTTGGAAACTTTATATGCTTCTCATCTCCTTTTCTCAGCTCTGCCTGTGATTTTACAATATAGGGGATCACATCTCCGGCACGTTCTACCAGCACAGTATCGCCGATCATCAGGTCTTTTTCTTTGATCACTTCCTCATTGAAAAGGGAGATGGAAGAAACCGTAACTCCGCCGATGGGCACAGGTTGTATTTTGGCTACCGGTGTGATGGAGCCTGTTCTTCCTACCTGGAATTCCACGCCGAGAAGTTTACTTGTTCCCTGGCGGGCCTTGAACTTATAAGCAATGGCCCAACGCGGATGATGGGAGGTCATACCCATCTTATCCTGCAGGTCAAGGTCATTTACTTTTATCACCATTCCATCAATTTCATAGGGAAGACTATCACGGGTTTGTTCAAACTCCAGGCAATAATCAATTACATTCTGTATGCCTTTGAACACTTTTTTTTCTTTATTGGGACTGCGGAATCCCAATTCCCAGAGCAATTCCAGCGATTGGGAATGTGTAGTAAAAGGGAGGTCTTTGAGCGCGGAAGTGGTATAATAACTGATATGGTACACAAAAGCTTCCAGGCTTCTTTTTGACACTTCAGCGGGGTCTTTAATGCGCAATGTGCCGGAAGCTGCATTGCGGGGATTGGCGAGGGGAGCCAATCCTTGCTCTACCAGTTGCTGATTGTACCGTGCGAAATTGTTTTTATTGATCAGTACTTCTCCTCTTATCTCCACGGTTTGTATGCCATATTTGGAGAATTTGGCAGAAAGGGGAATGGAACGGATCTGCTTAACATTAGTGGTTATTTCGTCTCCTTCCACTCCGTTGCCGCGCGTTGCTCCACGCACCAGCATATCATCTTCATAGATCAGGGAGATGCTGCCGCCATCAAACTTTGGCTCCACACAATATTCGATCTCCTTAAGTCCGGTCAGCTCGCGGGCTTTCCGGTCAAAGTCGACCAGGTCGTCGGCATTATAGGAATTGTCGAGCGAAAGCATGGGCACCAGGTGCTGTGCTGTCGGAAAATCTTTTGTCAGACCCTTGGCCACCCTTTGGGTAGGGGAGTCAGGGGTGATCAGCGAGGGGTTTTCTTTTTCGATCCTTTCCAGTTCCTTGAACAATTGATCATATTCACCATCGGCGATTAACGGATCATTTAATACATAATAGCGGTATTCATGGAAGCGGAGCACATCTCTCAATTGACCGGCCTTGCCGGGCTCAATGGCATGTTTGGCACTGCTTTTTAATAAGGCAAGACTTTGTTTCTGGAGTTCTTTGGTAGCATCCTGGGTATACATATCCTTCAGTTTCAAAGTAAAGTTAGGGCCTCTTATTGAAAACCGGGATTAGGAATACCCGGTTTCGGTGATCAGGTTTTCCCACCAAGACGACAAAGGCCACAAAGATTATTTACCTTATTTATACACTACCCTAAGGAAGATGCTTTGACAATAATTCTTTGTGGCCTTTGTCGTCTTGGTGGGAAAATATTCAGGCTGGAGCCAATACCGGAGATTTTGTAAAACCGGTTAGGATTCAAGAGTCCAAAATTGATCTTTCAGTACAAACTGGAAAACTCCCGGAGTGAGTTATAACGGGATTCAAAGACGGAAAAATAATTAATGTGTTGTAAGTACATATTTGTATCTTCATTCCCGGTTTTGCCAAAACTGGTTTGTGCTGGCTGTTGCCCAACATGATTGGATCAGTATAAAGTTCAAAATAAAAAAGCAAAAATCACCCGTTAACACTGATGGTTTTGCATTTTGATGCTGAAATTGATTCCGACAGCCGCTTTAAAAACAAATTGTTTATATGAAACGATTGCTGCCGGGCCTGTTGGTCCTTCTTTGCGCCCCTGTATTTTCTTTTGCCCAGTTATTGACCTGGACGCCTGCTTTTCCCAAAGACAATGATAATATTACTATCGTACTGGATGCCACTAAAGGCAACCAGGGATTGAATAATTACAGCAACCCTAATAATATATATGTTCATATCGGTGTTACCACCAATCTGAGCAACAATGGCGGTCAGCAATGGTTGTATGTGAATGGCAGTACCGGGGCTTCCTGGGGCAGTGCCACCCCGGCTTTGAAAGCCACTTCCCTTGGTAATAACAAGTATCAGTATACCATTACTAATATCCGCAGCTTTTTTGGTGTGCCGGCAGGTGAAACCATTCAGAAAATTGGTATCCTGTTCCGTGATGCCAATGCCAATCCCGACCTGGTAAAGAAAGCGGCCAATGCTGATGGCAGCGATATGTTCATCCCCATATATACAAATGATGTGGCGATACGCTTTTCGGCTCCTCCTTTTCAACCCATATTTGTTCCTGCACCAGAGCCGCTGACAAAAACGGTGAATGATAATATTTCGCTCACAGCCAATTCAAATAAAGCTGCCACCTTGAACCTTTATCTGAATGGCACCCTGATACAGACTGCTGCAGGCGCTACAACCATTTCCGCCAATCCAACTCTCACCGCAGGCGGCAATACGACCATTATTGCTGAAGCAGTGGATGGTGCAACCGTTACAAAAGATTCAGTAAAATTCTTTGTAACCGGTGGCGTGCCTGTTGCGCCACTGCCCGCTGGTGCCAAGGACGGCATCAATTATTTGCCCAATAATACTTCCGTGGTCCTGGTCCTCTATGCTCCTGGTAAAAACCGTGTAAGTGTTATCGGTGAATTCCCGGGTAACAATTGGACGGAGCAGATCTCGAATCAAATGAACAAAACACCTGATGGCAATTACTGGTGGCTGCAAATTGATGGATTGACTGCTGGAATGGAGTATGCCTTTCAATACCTGGTGGACGGCACTTTAAAAATAGCTGACCCGTATACTGAAAAAGTGCTTGACCCTGCCAATGATGGCAGCATACCCGCTGATGTTTATCCCAACCTGAAATCTTATCCTGCCGGTCAAACAGGAATAGTAAGCATTGTACAAACCGCTGCGCCGGCGTATGCCTGGAAGAACAATAGTTTTAATGGCCCTGATAAACGCAATCTCATTATCTATGAAGTGTTGATCCGCGATTTCACGGATGCGCATCGCTGGCAAACCATGATCGATACGCTCAGTTATCTTCAACGCCTGGGCATTAATGCGGTTGAACTGATGCCGGTGACCGAATTTGAAGGAAATGACAGCTGGGGATATAATCCTTCTTTCTCCTTTGCCCCGGATAAATATTATGGCACCAAAAACAAGTTGAAAGAGTTTATCGATTCCTGCCACAGCAAACAAATAGCCGTGATCATGGACGTGGTACCCAATCACTGCTATGGCCAATCACCACTGGCACAGCTTTACTGGAATGCCACACTCAACCGCCCGGCAGCCAATAACCCCTGGCTGAATGAAGTGCAGCCCCACGCTTTTGGTTTTGGCAATGATTTTAATCATGAAAGTGCTGCTACAAAATACTTTTGGAAAAGGATGTTTGATTTCTGGTTGAGGGAATATAAAATGGATGGGTTCAGGATGGATTTTACCAAAGGGCTTACACAAAAACCATCCACCAATGATGCAGAGTTCAGCGCTTATGATCAAAGCAGGGTGGATATTTTAAGGACCTATGCGGATACGATCTGGAAATATTTCCCTTCTTCCTATATCATTCTTGAGCATTTGGCAGCAACCAATGAAGAGCAGGCACTGCAAAACATGGGCTTTTTGCTCTGGGGAGGCAAGCGGGAGAATGTGGCATACAATGAAGCCACGATGGGCTATAATGAAAATAATAAATCCAATTTCTCTTCTGTTGTATACAACAGCAGTGAAAGGGGATTTGCCAATCCTCACCTGGTAGGTTATATGGAAAGCCATGATGAAGAAAGGCTGATGTATAAGAACATTGCTTTTGGAAATTCTTCCGGCACCTATTCCGTCAAAAACGATTCTATTGCACTTCGCAGGATGGAAGCCGCTTCCAGCCTGTTCTTCACCATACCTGGCCCAAAAATGGTCTGGGAGTTTGGGGAAAGGGGATATGATAAATCCATTTTTGCCTGTACCGATAATAGTATTCCTCAACCTTACGGGAATGAGGAGTGCAAGCTGAGCCGGAAAGAACCCCGCTGGCAATATATGCAGGACATTAAAAGAAAACGCCTGTATGATGTAACGGCAGCATTGATCAAATTGAGAACAACACAAACAGCTTTGTTCAACAGCACTGATTTCAGCTATAACCTTGTCAATGCAGTGAAATATTTTAAGATCAATTCCACCGACCTGAACGCATTGGTAGTTGCGAATTTTGATGTGGTGTCTTCCAATGCAAGCGTAAGCTTTCAGGGCAGCGGCACCTGGTATGATTACCTCACCGGTGCGACCATTACAGCAACCGGTGCCCTGCAAACCATTCCGCTGCAGCCGGGCGAATACCATGTTTACCTTAATAAGAATATTGTAAACGCAGTAACTACTCCTGTTACGGATATTGACAGGCGCGATAATGTGCTTGCAGCAGTTGTTTATCCAAATCCAGCTTCGGCTGCTTCTGTGCTCAGGCTGAAACTGCCGGAAGCTACGCAGGTGAATGCTGAATTGCAGACCATACAGGGGCAGGTGATCCGCCAGGTTTTTTCCGGCAAGCTTAGTGCAGGAGAGCACAGGGTAGCTCTTACTGATAAAATCAATAATTTGGCGGCTGGTATTTACCTGTTGAAAATAAATGCTGACAGGCAACATCAATATATCAAGATCCTGATTCCATAACCTTATTTAATCAACTCTATATGGCGAAAGGCATTAATTTGAAAACGGCAGAGCTGGAAAAAATAAGCCACCTCGATTATTTCAATATCGCGGTGTCTGTAGACTGTGTCATTTTCTGCTATGAAAATAAAGAACTGAAAGTGTTGGTGATCAAGTCGGACCTCGAAGAGTTTTCCAATCTGTATTCCCTGCTGGGCGATCTGGTGCGGCTCGATGAAGACCTGGACACAGCTTCTTACAGGATATTGCAGGAAAGAACAGGAATGGAAGATGTGTACCTGGAGCAGGTGCATACTTTTGGCAGTGTTGACCGTCACCCTTCTGGAAGGGTTATCACCACGGCGTATTATTCATTAATAGACGCCAAGCACCAAAAACTCCGGTTGACAAATAATGATCTGCATTGGCATCCGGTAAAAAACATTAAAAAAATGGCTTTTGATCATAAAGCCATTCTCGACACCTGCCTGAACAGGCTGCGGGAGCAGGTGATGGAACATCCGGTGATATTCAACCTGTTGCCGGAGAAATTCTCCCTCCGGGAATTACAGGAGCTGTATGAGGCCATTCTTAGCGTGGAGCTCGACCGGCGGAACTTCCGGAAGAAGATCGCGATCAAGGATTGGCTGGTCGATCTCAATGAAATGGAAGAAGATGTGCCGCACAGACCCGGGAAATTGTACAAACTGAAACCTGAATTCAAGCGGAAGACCCTGCGCCGTAAAAGCAGCAACCAGCGTCCCCTGGTTGCCTGAGATACAGCAGGGGCTTGGCTTCGGAAAAAATTAATTTTTTTCCTGAAATAAAAATGCACTAACATTGTGTTCTAAATACACATTGTGTATTAACGAAACTGATTAGCTTAACAATTAACGATTGCTTATGTCCTGCAAAAATCTGCCTAAGGCATTGCTAGCATCTGTAATGCTATTTCTCTCTCTTTTCTCGTTCGCTCAAGACAAAGTGGTTTCCGGTAAAGTAACTGATGCCAGTGGGGCAGGGGTTGCGGGAGTCAATGTTACTGCCAAGGGCAGTACAACCGGAACGCAAACAAACCCGGACGGTACATACCGTATAACCGTACCTGCCGGTGTGAATACATTAGTATTCAGCTCTATTGGATTTACCACGCAAGAGCTTGATATTACCGGCAAAACAATGCTGGATGTGTCTTTGGCCACTGCAAGCACTTCGCTTGGCGAAGTGGTGGTGATCGGGTATGGAACCGCGAAGAAGAAAGATCTGACCGGTGCCGTGTCCGTGATCTCTTCAAAGGATTTCGTAAAAGGCCAAATCACTACACCTGAGCAACTCATTGCAGGTAAAGTAGCTGGTGTGCAGATCACTTCCAATGGTGGTGCACCTGGTGCAGGAAGCACGATCAGGATCCGTGGCGGCGCTTCGCTCAATGCAAGCAATGATCCATTGATCGTAATTGACGGTGTGCCGGTAGACAATAGCGGTGTTTCCGGTTCTCCCAATCCTCTTTCATTGATCAACCCAAATGATATTGAATCATTCAATATCCTGAAAGATGCATCTGCTGCTGCAATCTATGGTTCACGTGCTTCAAACGGTGTGATCATCATCACCACAAAAAAAGGCAGAAGCGGCAAGACCCGTTTCAATTTCAATACCCAGATATCGGCTGCTGTACCGGTTAACAAAGTAGATGTACTATCTGCCAATCAACTGAGGGATATTGTGAACAATAGCGAAAGAAGTGCTCAGTACAGTCCATTGCTCGGCGATGCCAATACTGACTGGCAGGACGAAATCTATCACACAGCTATCGCAACAGATAATAATTTAAGCATAACCGGGGCAACCAGGAATATGCCTTACCGTTTTTCAGTAGGCTATCTTAACCAGGATGGTATTCTCAGAACTGGCAACTTGCAGAGAACATCTGTTGGTATCAGTTTAAGCCCTAAATTTTTTGATGACCATCTGCGTGTTGATGTAAATATTAAGGGTTCTATATCCAAATCAAGATTTGCCAATACAGGTGCTATCGGAGCTTCGGTATTCTTTGACCCTACACAGCCTGTTTATTCCAGTAAGACATCCCAGTACATGGGTTATTTTGAATATCTTGATCCAAGCTCTGAAACAGGCCTGCTGGCGCTTTCTCCGAGAAATCCTGTTTCAATGCTGGAGCAGCGCAATGATCGCAGTACGGTACTTCGCAGTATTGGTAATATTGCCCTGGATTATAAATTCCACTTTCTTCCCGAACTGAGGGCCAACCTGAACCTGGGCTATGATTTATCGCAAGGCACAGGCAAAATTTCAGTGAATGACAGTGCTGCAATGTCTTATAAAAGGTTCAAAGACCTTTCCGGCGTCTATCATGGCGGGGTGAGAAACCACTACTCCCAGTATAAGGATAATGCAGTGGTTGAGTTTTATCTGAACTATGTAAAAGAATTGAAAGGAATATCCAGCCGTATTGATGTAACAGCAGGTACAGGTTATTACGATTTCATTACCACAACGATCAACTCGCCTGACTATACATCAGATGCTACGATTGTTACTTCTCCCAAGTTCAACCTCGACAAGCCACAGTATACATTGCTTTCCTACTATGGCCGTTTGAACTACGCCTTTAATGATAAATATTTACTGACAGCTGCAGTGCGTACTGATGGATCTTCCCGTTTTGCAAAAGACAACCGCTGGGGTGTATTCCCTTCCGCTGCCTTTGCCTGGAGAATGAGCCAGGAGAGTTTCCTGCGCAGCAGCAATGTGATCTCTGATTTGAAACTCCGCCTGGGTTACGGTGTTACCGGTCAGCAGGATGGAATTGGCTATTATGACTACATTTCTTATTACAACCTGAGCAATAATACAGCCCAGTACCAGTTGGGTAATCAGTTCTACAATCTCTACCGCCCGGGTGGTTACTATGCAGGCAGGAAATGGGAGGAGACCACTACATATAACGTTGGTCTGGACTACGGTTTATTCAACAACCGGATCAATGGTAGCATCGAGGTTTATTATAAGAAAACAAAAGACCTGTTGAACTCAATCGGACAGTCTGCAGGTACGAACTTCTCCAACACCATTGTGGCAAACGTTGGTGATATGGAAAACCGCGGTGTGGAATTCCTTGTGAATGCTGATGTGATCCGTCAGAAAGACCTGACATGGAATGTGAGCTTCAATGCTACGTATAACAAGAATGAGATCACCAAACTTACTATCTCAGATGATCCTACTTATCCCGGAGCGCAGTATGGCGGTATCTCCGGTGGTACAGGCCAGACGATCCTGATCAATTCAGTTGGATCTCCCCGTGGTTCATTTTATGTATACCAACAGATTTATGATAAGGCAACCGGCAAGCCAATCGATGGTTTGTTTGAGGACAGGAACAGGGACGGTATCGTGAATGATAAAGATCTTTACAGGTATAAGAACAGTGATCCCCGTTTCTTCTTTGGTTTCTCAACCGGGGTTACCTACAGGAAATGGAATGCTGGCTTTGTAATGAGGGCAAACGTTGGTAACTATGTTTATAACAATATCTTCTCTAATTCAGGGATCACCAATGCCATTTTTGCAAACGGCTTTGTAGGAAATGCTTCTGTAGAAGTACTGAATTCAGGACTCAGCGGAACAAAAAATGGTTACAGCCTTTCCGATTATTATGTACAGAATGCTTCTTTCCTGCGCATGGATAATATTAATATCGGGTACAGTGTAGGCCAGGTATTCCAGAAAAGGGCAACACTCCGTTTGAACGCAAACATTCAAAACGTGTTTGTGATCACTAAATACAAAGGCCTGGATCCGGAGATCAGTGGCGGTATCGACAACAATTTTTATCCAAGACCAAGAACTTTCGTACTTGGAGCAAACCTGGATTTCTAATTAACTGAAGAAGATTTAATCATAATCATAATCGTTTTTATGAATAAACATATTTTGAAAACAGGCAGTATCGCCTTGGTTCTGATCAGTCTGATCTCCTGTAGCAAAAAGCTTGACAGGCTGCCAACAAACGACGTAACCTCTGAGCAGGTGTACAGCACTTTTCAAGGTTATACGGAGGCTTTTGCAAAAGTATATGCCTCATTTGCCCTTACAGGAAATAGCGGCCCTGCAGGTAATGGTGATGTGCAGGGAATTGATGAAGGTACTTCTGACTTTGTCCGCCTGTTCTGGTGGATGCAGGAGATCTCTACTGACGAGGCTGTGGTTCAGGCTGGCTGGAATGATCCCGGTATCCATAATTACCATGCGATGAACTGGTCAGCCGATAATGTGATCCTGAAAGGGCTTTATTACCGTTCTTTTTACCAGATAACACTGGCGAACGACTTCATCCGCCAGTCAGCTGATGATAAACTCGCCCAAAGAGGCATCACAGGCGCCAATGCTGACGCAGTACGCAAGTATAAAACAGAAGCACGTTTTCTGCGGGCTTATCAATACTGGGTACTGATGGACATGTTCGGGAATGTTCCTTTTGTTACAGAAGCCGATGAATTGGGTTCATCCCTTCCAAAGCAGATCAAAAGAGCTGATCTTTTTGCATATGTGGAAAGTGAACTGAAAGCAATTGAAGGCGACCTGGTAAATGCCCGTCAGAATGAATATGGCCGTGCAGACAAAGGCGCTGCCTGGGCCCTCCTGGCACGTATTTATATCAATGCCGAAGTTTATACCGGTGCGGCAAAATGGAATGACGCTATTACTTATGCAAAGAAAGTGATCGATGCCGGTTATACATTGATACCTGATTACAGAGAACTGATGCGCGCAGATAACAATGTAACTAACACCAGCGAATTTATCCTGACCATCAACTATGATGGTAAAAGAACACAGGGGTATGGCGGCACTACTTTCCTGACCAATGCTTCAATTGGCGGCTCAATGATACCTGCGGATTATGGTACAAATGAGAAATGGGGTGGTATCCGTACAACCAAGAACCTTCCTGCATTATTCCCTGACGTGACCGGCGCAGCGGACAAACGTGCGCAGTTCTATACAAACGGGCAGTCGCTGGAACTTTCAGCAGACCCTGCCCCGGCTTTTACAGAAGGATATGCGATTACGAAATACAGGAACCTGACCAAAACCAATGCGAAAGGATCAGATCCGCTGTTCTCCGATATCGATTTTCCAATATTCCGCCTTGCAGAAATGTACCTGATCTATGCGGAGGCTGTATTGAGAGGGGGAACAACCGGTGACCTGGCTACAGCACTGGGATACATTAACACACTTCGTGGAAGGGCATATGGTAACACCTCAGGTAATATCAGCTCTACGCAATTGAATCTTGACTTCATACTTGATGAAAGAGCCCGTGAGTTTTACTGGGAAGGGTACAGGAGAACAGATCTTATACGCTTCAACAAGTTTGTAGAAGGATCTTACCTCTGGCCATGGAAAGGCGGTGTTGGTTCCGGCACAGCAGTACCTGCTTACCGTAAGCTGTTCCCGATCCCTTCCAGCGATATCAATTCCAATTCAAACCTGGCGCAAAACCTCGGTTATTAATCCTTAATACTGATCAACATGAAACATATATTCAACGGTCTGTGTTTGTCTCTGCTTATGGTAGCGGCGGCTTCCTGTTCAAAAGACGAGAACAAAATTTACAACGAAGGAGGAACGGCCCCGGTATTAACGGCCGATGTTGCCAATACCATCCCTCTTACTTTTGCATCGCAAGGCAGTGAAGCATTAACATTGAGCTGGACAAATCCTGATTACAGGTTTACAACAGGTGTAAGCTCTCAAACGGTTTTATACCAGATTGAGATCGATACAACGGGTGCCAATTTCACGAACCCGAAAAGACAAACTGTTTCAATAAGCGGTGGCCTGGAAAGATCATTCCTCCAGTCTGAACTCAACGATTATTTGCTGAATACACTTCAACTGGTGCCCGATATGCCACATAATATCGAGATGAGGGTTAAAGCTTCATTGGCGACAGGCGCATTGCTGCTTACTTCAAATGTGCTGAAGTTTACAACCACCCCATATAAAATTCCTCCCAAAGTTGCTCCACCGGCAAGCGGTCAATTGTACATTACTGGTGATGCAACCCCTCTCAGCTGGCAATGTGGCTGCCCTACAGATGTAGCGCCCGCTAATCAGACTTTCACCAAGGTTTCAGAAACAGTGTATGTGCTGGAGAATATTCCCCTGAATGGCGGCAAATCTTATCTCTTCCTTCCGGTATATGGTAGCTGGGATGCCAAATTTGGATTTACAGGTGAGAAAAATAAGAACAATGTGGATGGAGACACATTCAAGGCAGGTGGAGAAGATATGATGGCACCAGCAAGTGGTAATTATAAGATCGAGGTCAATTTCCAGATAGGCCGATTCACTCTAACCAAAATATAACCTCATTAACGATTACATATGAAAGCAATAATAAAAATAGGATCACTTTTCACAGGCTTTGCGCTGATGCTGGCTTCATGTGACAAAGTAGACGATCTTCCTAATTATGGAAGTGGTAAAGCTCCTGTGTTGACAGCTTCTGCCACTACCATTGCTGCGGCGCCTGCTGATTCCAACAATACAGCCCTGACGCTGAACTGGACAAGCGCAGACTATGCCACAGACAGCAATCACATGAAATATGTTGTGCAGATTGATTCAACAGGGAAGAATTTTGCAAGAGCTGTTTCAAAAGAGATCACCCCAGGACTGAATACAAGTTATACAGCGAAAGAACTGAACAATATCCTGCTTGGCTTTGGTTATGCATTCAACGCTCCTGTTGACATGGAAGTAAGAGTTATTTCTTCTTACCTTAATAACAATGAACGGCTGATGTCGAATGTGGTCAAGATTAAAATGACGCCATATAAGGTCCCTCCCAAAGTGCCGCTGCCAACTTCAGGAAAATTGTTTATTGTAGGTAGTGCTACTGCCGGAGGTTGGAGCAATCCTGTTCCGCTGCCTGCACAGGAACTTACACGGATAAGCGAAACAACTTTTGGCGGCATATTCCAACTGAATGGCGGCCAGGAATTCCTTCTATTGCCGGTAAACGGCGATTGGGGCCATAAATTTTCTGTAAAGGACAACACGGTACCGGGCTTGAATGGTGGAGGAGATTTTGGGTATGATCTTGCTCAAAACTTTCCCGGACCAACCGATGCAGGATTGTATAAGATCACTGTCGATTTCCAGGCTGGTAAATTCAAGGTAGAACCATTCACACAACAGCATGGCCTTCCTTCAGCATTATTCATTGTGGGGAATGCCACACCCGGCGACTGGAGCAATCCTGTGCCAACACCTTCTCAAGAGTTCACCAGGATCAACTCAACCCAATTTGAACTTGCTTCAATTGCACTGGGAAATAATAAAGAATACCTCCTGCTTCCGGAGAACGGTAATTGGGGTATGAAATTTGGCGTGAAAGACAACACAGAAGCAAATATCAAACTTGGTGGCACATTGGTTCCTGAAGGACAAAACATTCCAAGTCCAGAGACTGCCGGTAATTACAAAATAACTGTCGACTTTTTCGATAATTCATATAAGCTGACCAAACTGTAACCAGGTTATGGTCAGTACGAAAGCAAAAAACTCCGGGATCATTTCCGGAGTTTTTTGCTTTATTGTTTGGCAGAACTGAAACTGTCAGCGAATAGAAGATTGATGATCGATGATAAATTGAATGATATCTTCAAGCGATGTATTGATCCGGGAAAGGGCGTCATTGATATCATCCCTGCTCACATTTGCTGCAAAGCTTTTCTCTTTCAGCCGCTTTTTCACTCCTTTTACTTCCATGCCATCATATCCTTCGGGGCGCATTAAACTGTAAGCATGTATAAGCCCGCTTAACTCATCAAACACATAGATCATTTTATCCATCGTGTTTTCCGGTTCTACGCCAAAATATTTAGGCCCGTGCGAAGCAATGCAATGGATCACTTCAGGATCGATCTGCCGGCGCTCCAGCTCTTCGATAATGACACGGCAATGATCATCGGGGTGCTTCTCCCAGTCTGCATCATGCAGCAGCCCTGCCAGCTCCCATTTGAGGGCTGTGGCGGCATCGGCATTCTCCTTTTCGATAGCCCAGGCTTTCATTACTGCTGCTACCTGTTTCATGTGCAAGCGTAGTCTTTCATTGGGCACCCATTCTTCGAGCAGGGCATTCGCTTCTTCGATCGTCATCAGGTTTCCGTTATTCCTGGGGTCGCCAAAAACAGAGCGGCCGAGCTGGTAAATAGCCATTGGGGTTAATTTGTTTTAGTGCTCCAAGTTACAGGTAATTTTATTGTTGGATGACTGATGTTCGAATGACTGGTGCCGGCTTGCGTGTTTATTCGAACATCGGTCGGCAGTCATCAGCCATCAAACATCAGCAATCGGCAATAGCTTACCTTTGCGGTATGAGCGAAGAGATTTATAAAGGACATATTTCATTTGTGAATTACGAGAAGCATTTTGCCACAATTGATTATGTGAAAAATGGCAAAGCTAGGTCGGTAAACTGCAAAACTCTTGACGCAGACGGAAAAAAGCGGCATCATTTCAGGATGGGGGATAATGTACAATTCCAGCTCCGGCTTTCGGACAGGGGCGATAAAATGACTGCCCACAATGTGAAATTCCTTTATAATACCCAGTTGGAAGTGTTATTGAACAAGGCTATGGTAGAGAACCGTTTTGCCGGTTTCCTGAAAAAAGTGGATGATGAATGGCTGATAAAAGAACATGGCAGTTATATCTTCTTTCCCCTCCGGCTTTCCAGGTGGGAGAAGCCGCCGGCAGAGCAGGCGCTGAATGAAGTGATCAGTTTCAGTATTCAGAACCTGGATAAACCCAACCAGTTGGTAGCCGAGTTATTTTCCCATGACTTCATACCTGAATACCGCAAGGCGCAACAGTTATACAAGGATAAAAAGCCTGTAGAAGCAACAGTGGTGCGGGTTTCGCCTTATGCCGCATACCTGGAGATATTGGAGGGAAAAATACAATCCAAGATCAATCTGAAAGAAGGGCAAGGGGAGATGAAGGAAGGGGATAAGCTGGAAGTGGTTATTACTTATCTCAGTCCTCAGCGGATAGTAGTTGAAAAAGCAGGGGACTAGGATTGCAATTTATATTCTTTTGTGAGCTTATCAGCTGGAATACGGAGCAGTTTGCTGAACTTTCTGACATTGCGAGATTCAAATGGAAGGTTGAAATGCAGTCAGTTAATAGGAAAATAAAAAAGCAACGAAAACTCGTTGCTTTTCTTTATGTTAGAAGTTTTTTTACCATCCGCTTGCCTCGCAAAAAAGTGCTGCCATAATGATAGATTTTAGTTGTGTAAATGGGTTGGCTAGTAACGCTTTGTGTTTTGAAATTATTGCTTTTGATTTATAGATGTATTAGAACGCCACTTCGCTGCAAGTTCGGTAAATTTTATCCACACATTGGCATTATTATATTTCTTCCGACGATACTGTATATAAAAATCGTAGTCGTTAAGATAAGAAATAAAAATGCTACGAAAAAATCCATGCATAAAGTCCTCATCATGAATATCTTCTGAAATGCCTAAGGATAAGCATTCTAAATAATTGAATATAGATAGCAGCGCCGCTCGAGCTTCTTCATTACTCTCAAGCAATTCAGAAAACTCTTTTGATTTATTTTCATCAATAAGGTGTTTATTCTCCTCATACAACTTTTTCGTAATCTTTAAATTATGGACAATTGCATCTTTATGCCATTCTGATGCAATTTGGAAAGAGGCTTGTTTTCTTGCTAATATTCTGTCTTTCTTATACTTATAATAATTAATCTCATAATTGAGAATTGCATAGAAAATACCAATAATTATTGAACCACAAGTTAAAACAGTAGCAATATTCTTGATTCTATCCACGGGAAGGGATGTATTCCAGGCAATAAAGGCAAATACGATAATTGCTCCAACAGCGGCAATTACCCAAATCATCCTATAAAAGAAAAACCATTGAACTGTAGCATTAATAGCTTTTTCAAATCCGGTGAGGGAATACGAGCTATCCTTAATTCGGCGACTAGACATGATGGTGATAAGGTTTCTGACGACTAAATATATAAAACAGCTATGATATAGAATTCAATTAGGGTATTTATATATACCTACTCTCAAACCATTCTCTCAAAAAATCCTCCTCAGGATCTGTCAAAGTCTCCCTTTTCACCGTCAAAATGATAATTCCCGATCAATCAACTGTTTCTCCGGCCGACTGTAAATTTTTCCCAAGTTGTATATAGATGTCAATTAATTCTCTCTGGCCTACAATTATCATATTCTTTGTCCAAAACTAAACTGATAGAGAAAATGAACCATGGGAAAAACAACGCCCAAAACTGTTTTTTCCTGAAAAATGAAGGCTAAGGAGTTTACAAAAGGTCAGGCAAACTAAAAACGAGCCGGCTAATTGCCAACTTTCGAGGTGATGAATTTCATCGGATAAAAATTTTATTGAAAATCATTTAGTTACAAAGGTGTCTTTCAAAATTAACCTTCTTCTTTTTTGGAACTTCCCTCACTTCACACCTATCTTTGCAGCCCCAAATCAACCCTTGGGAATTTTTAAATCTGTCGCCGGGATAGCGGCGGCGTAAAAAGAAATCATAATGAGCAAATTACATTTTACTACCAAACATGCGAACGAGGCTACCGTTAAACGCGACTGGTATGTTGTGGACGGTACTAATCAAACCGTAGGACGTATGTGTGCCAAAATTGCTGCGATCCTGCGCGGTAAGAACAAGGCATACTACACGCCTCATGTTGACACTGGTGACTATATCATCGTGACCAACGCTGAGAAAGTTGTTTTTACCGGCAATAAGCTGGAGCAGAAAATCTATGACCACTTCACTGGTTATCCTGGTGGTCTGAAAGAAGAAACTGCTGCCAACCTGCAAAAACGCCGCCCAGAAGTGGTGATCGAAAGAGCAGTAAAAGGCATGCTTCCTAAAAATCGCCTCGGCCGCAAAATGTACAAGAAACTTTTTGTGTATGCCGGCGCTGAGCATCCGCACACTGCACAACAACCTAAAGAGTTGAAATTCTGATCCCCAAACAAAAATTCAAACATTCCAAATAATATATAATGGAAAAGCAAAAAAATGGTGTTGGTCGTCGTAAAGAAGCTGTGACAAGGGTTTTCCTCACAAAGGGAGACGGTAACATCACAGTTAACGACAAAGACTACAAAACATATTTTTCACTGGTTTACCTGCAAAACCAGGTAGAACGCCCTTTCAAAACAATTGATGCGGTTGGCAAATTTGATGTAAAGATCAATGCTTCCGGCGGTGGTGTGAAAGGCCAGGCAGAAGCTGCTATGCTGGGTATCTCCCGCGTACTGGTTGAACTGAACCCTGAGTTCCGTCCTGCACTGAAAGCAGCCGGTCTGCTGAAACGTGATCCCAGATCTGTTGAACGTAAGAAATTCGGTCACAAAAAAGCCCGTAGGAGCTATCAGTTCTCTAAACGTTAATGTTTATTACTGGTTGCGACCTGTATTCACAACTATCATCAATTATTATAATACAAGACAATGGAAAATAATACATCCTTACAACAGCAGCTTCTGGAAGCAGGTGTTCATTTCGGTCACCTGAAAAAGAAGTGGAACCCCAAGATGTTGCCTTACATCTTTGCTGAAAAGAAAGGTATTCACATCATTGACCTCAACAAAACTGTTGAGTGCCTGCAGGAAACTGCGGCTGCCATGAAACAGATCGCCCGCAGCGGTAAAAAGATCCTGTTCGTTGGTACAAAGAAACAAGCGAAAGACATCGTGAATGAATGTGCCAGAAGAGTGAACATGCCTTTTGTTACTGAACGTTGGCTGGGTGGTATGCTGACCAACTTCAACACTGTCCGCAAGAGCGTAAAGAAAATGCAGAGCATTGAAAAAATGCTGGGCGACGGTTCTTTCGACAGCATCACTAAAAAAGAGCGCCTCACTTTGAGCCGCGATAAAGATAAAATGGAGAAAGTATTGGGTGGTATCGCGCAACTGGGCCGTGTACCTGCCGCTTTGTTCATCGTTGACATCGGCCATGAGCATATCGCACTGGCTGAAGCAAAACGCCTGGGCATCTCCACTTTTGGTATCGTTGATACCAACTGTGATCCCAATAAAGTAGACTTCGCTATTCCTGCGAATGATGACGCTACCAAATCAATCGCTATCATTGTTAACTACCTTACTGCTGCAATCGCTGAAGGTTTGGCTGAGCGCCAGGCTGCTAAAGACGACGAAGCAGAAGAAACAAATGACGACGATAAAGAAAAAAGAGCAGCACGCCTCGAAGCAGAAGCTCAGGCTGAATCAGGCCGCGGACGTGGTGCTGGTGGCCGTGGCGGCGGACGCGGTGGTAACACTGGCGGTGGCACCGGAGCCGGTGGCGGTCAAAGACGCCGTACTGGTGGCGGTGTACCCGGTGGCCGTGGCCCAGGTGGTGGTAAAAGATAAAAAAAGTTTAATTGTTTGATAGTTTAAAAGTTTAAGGTTATCCCGAATTTCGATAACCTTAAACTTTTAAACCTTAAACCCTTAAACCGGCTGAACCCGATTATTTTAATTTAAACTATTGAGTATATGAGCACCGTAACAATAAGTGCACAGGACATTAATAAGCTCCGCCAGGCAACTGGCGCCGGCATGATGGATTGCCGCAAAGCATTGACTGAAACGAATGGTGATTTTGAAGCTGCTATCGACTGGCTGCGTAAGCATGGCCAGAAAGTTGCTGCTAAAAGAAGTGACCGCGAAGCAAAAGAAGGTGTGGTGATTGCTCAAACAACTACCGACAACAAATCCGGGATCGTAGTTTGTGTAAGCTGCGAAACGGACTTCGTTTCCAAAAACACAGATTTTGTTGCTTTCGTGCAAAGCATCGCTGATGCTGCTATTGCCAACAACGTTAATTCTGTTGAAGAGCTGAACGAAGCATCTATCAACGGTACTAAAGTTTCTGCACTGATCAATGATAAACTGGCTGCTATCGGTGAAAAGATCGGTATCACTAAATTTGAAAGGGTAAATGCTCCTTATGTAGCCTCTTATATCCACGGCGCTTACCGTATTGGTGTGCTGGTTGGTCTTAGCAAAGAAGCTGTTGAAGTTGGTAAAGACGTAGCAATGCAGATCGCTGCGCTGAACCCTGTAGCAGTTGATGCAGATAATGTAGCTGCTGATATCGTTGCCCGCGAAAAAGCAATCATCGTTGACCAGATGAAAGCTGATCCTAAAATGGCCGGTAAACCTGAAGAAATGATCTCTAAGATCGCTGAAGGTAAACTGGGCGCATTCTTCAAAGAAAACACCCTTACTGCACAGCCTTTTGTGAAAGATGCTGGTATCAGCGTGGGTGAATACCTGAAGCAGTCTGGCGATGTGAAGGTAACTGAGTTCAAAAGAGTAGCCTTAGGTTAATCTTATAAAAGAATAAATTGCAAAAGCTGCCCCTGAACCGGGCAGCTTTTTTGCTTATATTCGCAGCGCAAAAACATCTACTGCATGCTTCCTAAGTACAAACGTATTCTGCTGAAACTTTCCGGTGAATCTTTAATGGGCGACAAAAATTTTGGGATGGACTCTGCGGTGATTTCCCAATATGCCCAGGACATCAAATCCATTACAGATCTGGGAGTGCAGGTAGCGATCGTGATCGGTGGTGGTAATATTTACCGGGGAATGAATGAAGCGGAAACGGGTATTGAGCGGGCGCATGGTGATTATATGGGTATGCTGGCCACCGTGATCAATGGGATGGCCCTGCAGGCTGGACTGGAAAAAGTAGGCGTTTACACCCGCCTCCAGAGCGCTATCAAAATGGAGCAGATCGCAGAACCTTATATCCGCCGCCGCGCTATCCGCCACGTGGAAAAAGGACGTGTGGTGATTTTTGGCGCAGGCACCGGCAATCCTTATTTCACCACCGATACAGCCGGTTCATTAAGAGCGATCGAGATCAATGCAGATGTGATATTAAAAGGCACCCGGGTAGACGGCATTTATACTGCCGATCCAGAAAAAGACCCTACCGCCACGAAATACGATACCATCACTTTCCAGGAATGCCTTTCTAAAAATCTTCGTGTGATGGACATGACAGCTTTTACACTTTGCATGGAAAACAATCTTCCTATCATTGTTTTTAACATGAACAAGGAAGGAAACCTTCGCAGGGTGGTAACAGGCGAGAAAGTAGGGACTCTGGTGAGAGGTTGATTTTCGAACATCGGCCAACAACCCCTTACTTCCTGAATGAAGGGTTTAAATTCTTTCCGAATTCTGAATAAGGAATGAAAATAATGATCTCCCCCATGGCAAATGGCCCTATTTCATAAGGGGCATAACCGAAGCCGATGCCAGTGCCGGTAAGAAAGAAGTTCTTGTTAGCCTCCAATTTATCATCAAATAAACCGCCTTCGGTAAGAGGGGCATTGGCTGAAAGCCCCCAATCTTTCCGGAAACGCTTTGCCAGTAAGGCATTCAACTGCTTTTTTCCGGCAGGGTTGAGCACCTGGGCCAGCGTGTATTGCTTCCCTGTGGCGGGGTTAATGCTGATATAGTTGGTATTATAGTTTCCATGCGCTCCCCCGGTATATGCATAGTTAAAATCAGCTATGGTGAGGATGGTGGGGGAATGATATACTATCAATAACCGGGTGGTAACGTCCTGGGAATACCCGGAGGAAAAATTCACCAGATCGCTATCAGGTACTGCTTTATTGTCTTTCAGGTATTCTGACAGGAAACTCTTTTTTTCAGCCAGCAGATAAGGGCCAATATCAACAGGGCTGTTTTTAGCCCCCAATTCAGTTGCAATTATTTTTTTCAGGACTGTGATCGCGGCAGAACTTCCTTTAGGCCAAACTGTTGCAGCCTCAAAGCTTGCTACAGGGGATTGTTCCATTTTGGGGCGGAGTTTTTCACTGCCTGAAGTGTAAACCAGGTCGAACCGCAGACCAGTCGATTGGTCCCCGGCAGCCTTAACCTGTAGCTCCCCACCCGAAGCTGAGAGGTCCTTCTTCCATTTGCCTTTTAAGGAGTCTCCCTGCAGTGTTAAGGTAAATAATTCATTTTCAGCTTCAACACGGGGAGAGTAACCAAGCAGTTTTATCCGCCCGGAAGAACTGGTATCTTCACCCAACAGCGACAAGGGCTGCTGCATATTGTTATAGTAATAATATCCTGAATAAGTGTGGTCCAGCTTGTGCAAATGCAACGTAAATGGATATTTATCAATGGTTCCTTTAAAACATTTATACCAATAAGCATCCTGCGCCGGAGCCATTTTGGTAAGGCTGAAAAGAATGATAAAGAGGATCACATATCGGAAATTTACCATTTTGGGAAGAATACTTTTATTAATTAAATATACCGATTATCTTGTGAGCCCTTCTTGTGAAAGATTAAAAATGCCATATCCGCCATTTTAATTTTTATAGTTTCAGAATCTTAACACCACCATGTTATGGCTGCCAGTCTTACCCTGTCCGTAGTTGAAATTGTCGTGCTATTGCTCGGAGCTATCATCCTGGGCATCACCATACATTTTTTTATCACCAGCCGGAAAAATCTGCGCATACCTAAAGAAGAATCCGGAAGCAAGGCCGACCTCGCACGCAATGAATGGAAGCTGAAATATTTTAATGACATGGAGATAAAAGAAAGGGAAATAACTGCCCTTACGAACCGTGTCAATATTGCTGAAGAGAATGCAGATGAGTTTGCGATTGAACTGGAAGAGTTGAAGAAAACAAACAAATCACTGAAATCAACGATCGAAACAACCCGCCAGGCAACCGCCCCGGACGAAAATATACAGCAACAGATCGCAGCATTAAAAGAAGAAAACAGGGACCTGCAGGAGCAGGTGGCTTATGCAAAACAGGTACTTGCAGAAAGCAATCGTAAAGAACAACAGCTCATGAGGCTGAGGGAGGAAAACGATCAATTGCAACAACAACTCAGGTCTGCACAGCAGCATAACCACGAAGAAGAAAACAATCAATCTTTGATCGCCGGCCTGAAAGAACAAAATGATCAGCTGAGGCAGCAGTTAATCGAAATGTCGAGACAGGCAAGCAGCCAGGATGAAAGTGCGCAACACCTGATAGCAGAGTTGAGAGCTCAGAACCAGCAATTGCAGGAAGAATTATCTGCCGGCAAACAGGCAGCCGAAGAGCCGGCACATCCACAGGATGATTATCTCAACCGGCTGATGGATGCGAAACGCTCTTTGCTGGAACATAACCAAAAGATCAATGAGTTGCTGGGAAATATCGAAGTGATCAAAGAAAAAGAAGAACTGCAGCAGGAAATGGCTAAAACAAATGAGGAGCTTGCCGGCCAGATCGATCATATGCGCCAGCAACTGGCCGATAAGGAATCGGAGATCAATACGATCCGCCAGAAAGAAACGCTGACCAAAGAAATGAGCGCTATGCTCGACCATGCATACAGCGACTTCAATATTTTACAGGATAAAATACATAAGCTGGAAGCACAACTCACTTCTTCCCGCATGCAAAGCCTGGAATTTGAAGATCTGAAAGAAGAGCATATCAAACTTAACAGCGATATAGAGCGGTACCGGCAAAAAAGCCAGTCGCTTACCGCAGAAAACCTGCAACTGCAACAGGAATTGAATATCACAGAGGACAAACTGCGGGAAGCAAATCTTCAACGCCAGCAATTGCAAAAGAAAGTGACATACCTGGAAGAGATCAATAACGATCTGCAACAGGTTTCCGATGCAAATAAAAAGCTGGAAGGGCAATTGAGGCGGATCGGAGAGCTGGAAAGCATGCTTCACCTGGTATCGGAAGAGAGGGACCAGCTAATGCAGAAACAACAGCCATCGCAGCACCCTCCCTTTTCGTGAGGTTCCCTCAAAGATTGGAATTTTTATTTTCCCACAAAGCCACGAAGAGTACAAAGAGATTATCAAACCTATTCTTTGTGCTCTTCGTGGCTTTGTGGGAAAAACATATAATCTCACCGTGGGAAATAAGCTTGTACCTTTGCGGGCAAAACCCCTTCTATGCAGTCAGATATAGCAGGTATCCGCAAAACCTACGCCCGTCAAAGCCTCTCAGAAGCAGACATTGATAAAAATGCTATCGTGCAATTTGGCAAATGGTGGCAGGAAGCCGTGGATTCGCAGATCGATGAAGTGAATGCGATGACGCTGGCTACTGCTTCGTCCGACGGGATCCCTTCTGCACGTATCGTATTGTTGAAAGGATTTTCGGAAGAAGGGTTTGTTTTCTTCACCAATTATAATAGCTACAAAGGCAAACAGCTTACTGAAAATCCGAAAGCCTGTCTGGTATTTTTCTGGAAAGAGCTGGAACGCCAGGTAAGGATAACAGGTATTATCAGGAAAGTGTCTGCTGCCGAAAGTGATGAGTATTTCCATTCAAGACCAGTGGGTAGCCAGATAGGCGCAGCAGTGTCGCCGCAAAGCAGCATTATTGAAAGCAGGGAATGGCTGGAAAAGAAGTATGAAGAGATGGAAAAGAAGACGGGCAATGGCGCTGTTGAAAGACCTTCTCACTGGGGTGGATATGTTCTGACGCCGGTGCTGATCGAATTCTGGCAGGGAAGGCCTTCCAGGCTGCATGACCGTTTTGAATATTCTTTGCTGGAAAACGGAAGCTGGAAAGCAGAGAGATTGGCCCCTTGAGGAGTTTAATAATATTTAAAGGTTTAAGTGTTTAACAGTTTAAGGTCCCGATCATCCGGTATAAACTGATAAACACTTAAACCTTTATTCTTTTAAGCCTTCTTTTTAGCGGCTGCTTTTTTGGCGGGTGACGCTTTTTTAGCAGGACGGCTTTTGCCGAAAGAGCCTTTGAAGCGTTTTCCTTTAGCGGTTTTTTTATCTCCTCTACCCATAATTAAGTTTTAAAGATTGATCAGATTAGTTGCGAAGTTAATAAAAAAGCCCCGGTACTGACTAAGCACTGGAGCTTTTAATGTGTTGAATAGTTCAATTACAGTTTGGCGGAAAGTTCTTTACCAGCTTTGAATTTGGCAACTTTGCGGGCTTTGATCTTGATCACGGCACCAGTCTGGGGGTTGCGGCCATTGCGAGCTTTTCTTTTTGAAACGGAAAAAGTACCAAAGCCAACCAGTGTAACTTTGCCGTCTTTTTTCAGCGTTTTGGTAACAGCGTCTACAAAAGAATCCAGCGCAGCATTAGCCTGTGTTTTGGTGATACCTGCATCGTCAGCAAGTTGCGCAATTAATTCAGCTTTGTTCATAATCTTGTTTTTTAGGTATTTAGTAACGGCGACAAAATTATATGCTTTTTGATACCGGAAAAAATTATTTATCTTTTTTACCAACAGATAACAATTGGCCACAAGCCGCGCGGAGTAAGGATTTTAGCGAATTTTCGCATTGGTGATTTTACGAGTGAATTTCCGCTGATCCTTTGAAACCCTCTACAGTACTATGTTTCACAGCGCACCCGCTGAAATGCAGGCGGGTAAAGGATTCCAGAGGAATATACAATTGTTTTTGAACCGGCAAAATTAATAATTAATGTTTTGCACACTCAATTCACAACCTGCAGCACTGATCGGAATGAGATAACATTGCTGCCCCATTTTGCGAGAGCTGTTTTTCTTTTTTCTTCGGAAAAATTTTCGATATAACGGTTGTATAATGCCTTGCTTTCTGAAAAGAATTGTACAGCATAGGTAGGCCCTTCTGTTTCATCCACTTCAATTAAACGTAAAATAACGGCATGCGTAAAGCATCCTGTGCCAATGATATCCGGAATATGTTCTTCCTTCATCCATTGAAGCCATTTGTCTGCAACCGGCTCTGCTACTTTGGTGGTTACATTATAAACAATGGCTTCCTTAACTTCTGGACCCATATAAATAATCTTGAGTAATGATAAAAGGCTGTACTGTTATGGTTTCAGCTCCAGGTACACCGGGCAGTGATCTGAATGTTTAACATCAGGATAAATCTCTGCTGCTACCAGGTTTTTCTTAAGCGGTGCGGTTACATTGATATAATCGATCCGCCAGCCTTTATTGTTCAACCTTACAGAAGGAAAACGCTGGCTCCACCAACTGTAGCGGTGGGGTTCTGCATGAAATTCCCTGAAAGTATCAACCCAGCCACTGTCAAGGAATTTGCTCATCCATTCCCTTTCTTCAGGCAGAAAACCGGATGATTTTTTATTGCCTTTAGGATCATGGATATCGATTTCCTTATGTGCGATATTATAATCACCGCAAACGATCAGCCTGGGATACTTTTTTTTCAGTTTATCGAGATAGGTATAAAATTCATCCAGCCATACATATTTATACCCCTGCCGCTCATCGCCACTGGTGCCGGAAGGGAAATAGGCATTGATAAGCCGGACATCACCGAAATCAAGCTGTATCACCCTTCCTTCATCATCACTGATCTTATGGCCAGTGCCATATTCCACATTGTCAGGCTTGATCTTGCTGAAAACAGCCACTCCGCTATATCCTTTTTTTTGTGCGCTGAACCAGTAATCCTCATATTGAAGATCATTGAAGAGCTTGTAATTCACATTATCCTTTACCGCTTTGGTTTCCTGAATGCAGATGATATCTGCAGGATCGGTTTTCAACCATTCTATAAATCCTTTGTTAATAGCAGCACGGATGCCATTGACATTATAACTGATGATGCGCATAGCTGGTTTATTTAATCGTTCAAAGTACAGGATAATTTTACTCCTGCCCAAATCCATACTGTTTGACCCGAAATGTTTTATTTTTAATTCTTTTTCAAAGTTCTTCTTATGAGTGATACAGACAGAATCATACCTGCCAAAGAACATATTTTCCTGGATGGGCCTAAGAGCCGGGGTTATGAACTGGGATTTGCCTTCCGGGTTTTCAGACAATTTATCAAGGGATTCCGCGCCCTGCATTTTATGGGGCCTTGCATTACCGTATTCGGTTCTGCACGTTTTAAAGAAGATCACCCCTATTACCAGCAGGCCCGGGAATTCGGCAAGCGGATCGCAGCCCTGGGTTTTACTACCATGACGGGTGGTGGTCCCGGTATTATGGAAGCAGCTAATCGCGGTGCTTACGAAAGCGGAGGGGCATCCGTTGGTTGTAATATCCAACTCCCTTTTGAACAGAAAGAGAATCCCTATCTCCATAAATCCGTGACCTTCGAGCATTTCTTTGTACGAAAGGTGTTGCTGATCAAATATTCCTACGCATTCATCATTATGCCCGGTGGCTTTGGCACCATGGATGAATTTTTTGAAACGCTTACGCTGGTGCAAACCAAAACGATCACGCAGTTCCCCATCGTTTTATTTGGAAAAGAATACTATCGCGAACTGCTGGAAACCATTGAAGACATGGCGAAAAAAGGCACTATTGCAAAAGAGGACATGGAACTGGTATTGGTTACAGACGATATGGATGAGGCCATGGCACATATCCACAACTATATTACCACAAACTATAAAATAAAGCCAAGAAAGCGGTTGTGGTGGCTGTTCGAGAAAAGATAATAGATGGTGGGCAATGGCTGTCAGCCTGGTTTTAGCAGTAAATCATCCGGTGCTTACTGTAATAAGATGATCGTTCCTGCAATGATCAATGAAGCGCCGGTGAGCACTTTCCAGTCAATCGGTTCTTTCAGAATAAGAAAAGACAGGTCAATGGCAATGGCCACGCTCAGTTTGTCGATGGGGGCTACTTTTGAAACCGGCCCCTGGGCCAGGGCTTTGAAATAAAAGATCCAGGAAAGGCCTGTGGCTATACCGGAAAGACCGAGAAAAAGAAGATTGGTCTTGCTTAATTCTTTTACCTGTTTCAGTTGCCCGCTGGCAAGAACAATTCCCCAGGCTACAAACAATACAACCAGGGTGCGCACGGCGGTAGCTACATTGGTATTGATCCCCTTTATCCCGATCTTGGCCAGTATGGCAGTCAGGGCTGCAAAAACGGCTGATAATACAGCATATAATTTCCACATAATTTAGGGTTTGTAGGGTATAAATTTATAGAATTGGGATATACCTCCGGGCAACGTTTTTTTATGTAGGTTTGCCCGCCATCATCACCAAGCCAACCACTATGTCAGTAGATGTGCTGGGTTATATTGCAGGTGCCATCACCGCATTGACCTTTTTACCGCAAGTGATTAAAACCTGGAGAGAGAAATCTGCCAGGGATATTTCACTGTTGATGTTCCTGATCGCTGCCGCCAATGAAATACTATGGATCATTTATGGAGCATTGCTGGATAATTGGGTAATTATTCTTACTAACGCAGTTGTTCTTGCCATGTCATCGACAATGATTTTTCTCAAACTTCGATATAATAAGAAATGAGCCGGATCACTACGATTATTTTTGATTTGGGAGGGGTGCTGGTCGACTGGAATCCTAACTACGTATACCACGACACTTATTTCGGGAGCCCTGAAGAGCGGAAATATTTTTTCGAAAATATCTGCACCAGCGACTGGAATGAGGAGCAGGATGCCGGCCGCTCCTATGTGGAAGCTACTCAGGAACTGGTGGAGAAATTCCCTGAATGGGAACAGCAGATCCGCGACTATTACGGTCGCTGGTCGGATATGTTGAAAGCTCCGATCCCCGCCACTGTGGAAGTGCTGAGGAAACTGAAAGAAACCAGAAAATACAGGATCTATGCTTTGACCAACTGGCATGCCGGCCTTTTTGATGTTGCCCTTGCCAGATACAACTTTCTGCATTGGTTTGATGGCAGGGTGGTAAGTGGTGAAGAAAAGACCAGGAAGCCATTCCCGGAATTTTACCAACGCCTGCTGACCCGCTACCAGGTGAACCCGGAAGAAGCTATTTTCATTGACGACAATCTCCGGAACGTGAAAGCGGCAGAAGAACTGGGTATCCGGTCCATCCATTTTACGGGCGCCGCAGAACTGGTAAAAGAACTCGAAAGATTGCATATCTTACTATAATATCAACGCCATGGACAACAACCAACAACACACTTCCGAAGTTGAATCGATCTTCTCTGAAGAAATGCATAACCTGGCTCAGTACGAGCAGGCAACAAAAGGGCAACGCGCAGTGAATTTGATCGTTGATAATATTCTGATGAGTTGGGGACTAAGCTATATAACGGGTACAGCAGTAGGCTACCTGCTGGGCACCCTCTTTCCTGAATACACGTTGCGCATCGTTGAAAAGCAGGACAGTATTGATTTCTTTATGATCACCTACCTCGTGGCTATTTTCAATTACCTTATCTACTACACCATTTGTGAAAAAGCATTCAGGGGTTATACATTGGGGAAACTGATCACCGGCACCAGGGCAGTGCGTCAGGATGGTGGTGAACTTACTATCCGGGATGCTTTTCTCCGCAGCCTGTCGCGTCTTGCTCCTTTCGAACCGTTCAGTGGTTTTGGTGACAGCCCCTGGCATGATAGCTGGACAAAAACCACTGTTGTAAAAGCCCGCTGATCCTGCTCCCGTATCGTATGAAAACCGCTTAAGGCCTTATAAAATTAAAGGCCCATACTGGATATGAAGCGTACTATCAAAAACATTCTTTTTAAAACGGCAAAGGTCACCGGGATCGCTGTTGGTTCTTTATTGCTTATCCTTTTTCTTTTACCATATATTCTTCCCGATACCATTACAACCAAGGTGAAGCAACTGGTAAACAGGTCCATTAACGGGGAAGTTAACTTTTCCCGCGCCCGCCTTTCATTTTTCAATCATTTTCCTGCGCTGACCATGAGCCTGCATGATTTTTCCCTGAAAGGATCAGCACCCTATCAGAAAGACACTTTGCTGGCAGCTAATGAAGTGGCATTTGGTATTAATATCCTGGCATTGATAAAAGGCGATATCGAGGTTGACCAGTTTTTTATCACCAAAGGAAAGATCAATGTACTTGTAAATGAAAAAGGAGAAGCCAATTACAATGTTTATCAATCGGCCCCCTCTTCCGATAGCAGCAGTTCAGGTGAAGACACTACAACAGCCCTGAAGATCAAAAAGATCGTTATCGAAAAAACCGACCTCCTCTATGATGATCTTTCTTCTGCCATGCTGATCAAAGCAAAAGGATTGAACTATACCGGACGAGGCGATCTTAGCAAAGCTGTTTTTGATCTCACCAGTCATCTCACCGTAGATAACTTTGACCTGTATTATGATAAGTACCCTTATGTGATGCAGAAAAAGCTCAATGCTGATCTGCTTACCAGTATCAATACAAACTCGCTTGCTTTGCGTTTTCCCAAAAACAGGCTGCATATCAATAAACTGCCGATGGATTTCAATGGCAGCTTTGATTTTCTCAACAATGGATATGACATGAATTTCCAGTTGAGCAGCGCTGATGCAGACCTGGATGATGTGATGTCAGCACTGCCACCGCAATACCAGGGTTGGCTGACCAAAACAAGCATTAAAGGGAAGGCGGATATAAAAGCTGCCCTCAAAGGAAAGTATATTGTTTCCACCGACAGCATGCCTGATCTTTCGCTTGACATGCAGGTGCGCAAAGGCTCTATCGCATACGATAAAGCACCGGTGGCATTGAGCAATCTTTATCTTGATATGGATTATCGCCTGCCGCTGCTGAATATGGAAAAGCAGGAACTGAAAGTGGATTCTGCTTTTTTCAACGTCGGTAAGGATTACTTCAGCACTGCATTGGATATAAAAGGATTTTCAGCTCCCTATATAAAAGCAAAGGCCAACAGCACACTTGATCTTGCTACACTCGACAGGGCACTGGGACTGGCCGATTATGATCTGAAAGGAAAACTGAACCTTCAGTTTTCAGCCAACGGTCAATATGCGACCGGGCAAAACCCTGCCAAACTCCGGAAAGATATTATTGTAACAAGCATTCCTGCATTTACGCTCAATTCCTCCCTGGAAAATGGTTATATCCATTATACACCTTTGCCAAAACCGGTAGAGAAACTTGGATTTAACCTGCAGGTAAGTTGCCCGGATAATAATTATCACCATACAAGCATTCTGCTCGAAAACCTGGACGCAAAAGTGTTGAACAATTATGTAAAGGGTTTTTTGAAGATCAGGAATGCAGCCGATTTTCCGGTGGATGCAGAACTGGATGCAATGATCAATCTCCCGGATATTGCACAGTTCTATCCGCTCGACAGTATGCAGATCGAAGGTAAGCTGGCGATGAAAGTCCGTTCAAACGGGCAATATATTCCTGCAAAAAAGATCTTCCCTAAAACAGAAGCGGCGTTAAAATTGGAAAATGCCCTGCTCCGTACTAAATATTATCCTGCTCCTATCCAAAAGATACAGGTAGATGCTACAATAGCCAATAAGGAAGGGACTTTCCGCGACCTGGCAGTAGACATTCAACCGATCTCTTTTGAATTTGAAGGCAAACCATTCCTTGTAAAAGCTGACTTGCACAACCTGGAAAACCTTCATTATGATATTGTATCAAAAGGAGAGATAGATCTCGGAAAAATATATAAGGTATTTGCACAGCAAGGGCTGGATGTGAAAGGAACAATTGAAACAGATCTTTCCCTTAAAGGGAATGAAGCAGATGCAATGGCGCAACGCTTCAGCCGGTTGAATAACAGGGGCACACTGAAAGTGAACAATATTGTGGTGTCAACAGATATCTACCCGCAGCCATTCTTTATTGACCGTGGATGGTTCCGTTTTCAGCAGGACCAGATGAAATTTGAATCCTTCAATGCCCGCTATGGCAGTTCCGTGATAGCATTGAATGGTTCTTTATTCAATGTATTCCGCTACCTGGCAGGACATGGAGCCCTGCAGGGGAAATTCAATCTTAATTCCGATCACCTTTTGCTGGATGAATGGATGGCATTCAATACAACGGCTGATACATCTGCAAAAACTGCTGCTCCTGCTGCAAGCAGCGGTGTTGTGCTTTTACCGGCTGACCTCGATCTGCAGCTGAACGCAGCAGTAAAAAATGTTGATTATAATACACTCCGTTTAACTGATGTGAAAGGGAATGTGCAGATCCAGAACGGTCAGTTGAAAGTAGAAAAAACAGGTTTTACCATGGCTGGCGCCAGCACATCCATGGATGCAACGTATAAAAGCCTTTCACCGGACAAGGCATTCTTTACTTATCATATCACCATGAACGATTTTGATGTAAAGAGAATGTACAAGGAGGTGGAATTGTTCCGCGAGCTGGCGCCTGCGGCAGGCAAAGCTGAAGGCATTATTTCTGTTGATTACAACCTGGAAGGGAAATTGAATGCGGATATGTATCCCATTATGCCGTCGTTGAAAGGAGAAGGTGTGCTGTCGATAAAAAAAGTAAAGATGAAGGGATTCCGGTTGTTTTCCGCAATGGGCAAATCAACCGGTAAGGACGGATTGAATGACCCTGACCTCAGCAAGATCAATTTCAAAACAAAGATCCAGAATAATGTAGTAACACTGGAGAAGACCAAGATCAAAGTGGCAGGTTTCCGCCTCCGGTTGCAGGGCCAGACAAGCCTGGACGGTAAGCTGAAACTGAAATGCCGGCTTGGCTTGCCGCCGTTTGGCATCATAGGCATCCCGATGAATATTACAGGCACTGGCCAGAACCCCCGGATAAGGCTGGGCAAAGGAGATGAATTGCCTTTGGAAGAGCAGAAGGAAGAAACAGAGGATGTAGATAATTGAGCTGGTCAGTTAACAGAAAGTCTTTTCCAGAAATTATCAAGATAGGTTTCACCTACAGGTAAATAGGTTCCCTGTATTACTACTCTTTTTCTTTCAATAGAGCTGATCTTATCTATTGCGATGATATAGGATTTATGGGTCCTTAGAAAATCTTTCCCATCCAGCGCTTCTTCAAAACTGCGCAGGCTCTGAAGGGTCAGTATTTTACCGGCAGAGATCGTATGAATGGCTACATAATCACGGAGGCTTTCAAAATACAGGATATCTTTCAATTCGATCTTGATGATGCGGTATTCTGATTTGACGAAGATGTAATCAGGTTTAGCTGCTTCAGGAGCGGGCTTGCCCTGTCCGATCCTTTCCCGGGCTTTCTGAACGGCCGTCATGAATCGTTCAAGCGAGAATGGTTTTAACAGATAATCCACTACATCATGATCAAAGGCCTGGAGGGCATATTCTTCATAAGCAGTAGTAAGGATGATCTTACATTTCCCATTCAGCACCTTCATGAATTGAATACCGGTAAGTTCCGGCATTTGAATATCCAGGAAGATGAGATCAGCCTCCCCGTTTTGTGCCAATTGCAAACCGGCAAATGCATCGCTGCCTGCCATCATTATTTCCAGGTCAGGGATTTTGGCAGCATAATCCTTCAATAATTTTACTGCCAGGGGCTCATCGTCTATGATAAGGCATTTTATCATCGGGGTAAAATTAAAAGAATAGCTTTAATTGCGCGGTGAAGGATCCGCTTTCTATTTTGGTTTCCAACTCATGCCCGCCGGGATAAAGAAGCTCCAGCCGTCTTTTTACATTATCGAGCCCAATGCCTCCAGCCTCGTCCTTATGCTGATGCCCGATACGATTGCTGATAGTGAATTGCAGGGAATTGCCTGATACAATAAGCATGATCTTTAATGGATCATTCCGGAAATCGCCATGCTTGAAAGCATTTTCGATAAAAGGAATGAGAAGATAGGGTGGAATAAGATGGACGGTTGTATCTCCTTCAAGCGTCAGTTGCACCGGAATTTCATAATCAAACCGGAGCTTTTGCAGCGTAATGAAATTCTGGATGTAATTCCATTCCTTGCTTACAGGCACCGTTTCTTTCTTTTCATATAACATATAACGCATCAGGTCAGACAACTGTAGCATGGCAGGAGGCGCTTTGGGTGATTGTTCATACACCAGCGAGTAAATATTGTTCAGGGTATTAAAAAGAAAATGAGGATTGATCTGGGAACGCAGGAATTGAAGTTCTGCTTCTTTATTCTGTTGTATCAGCATTGCCTGTTTTTTCTGGTTTCCGATCTGCATATCCAATAAGAAAAGCAGGAACCCAATGATGATATAAACGGACGCTGAGTAAATATTATCGAGAACGTAATACAGGAACGGCAATTTCTCAGGATAGTTCCTGGCCCCGAGCAGAACGGGATATGCCTTCTCTTCAATGAAATAGCGTAATAAAACGCAAAAGAGGATCAGGCCGGCAATGGCTAATGCAAAGCGCAGGTATTTTTTAGAGAGAAAGTACCTGTTGCAGATATAGTGCATCAGGGCCATGGTAGCACCCGCGTAAATGAGTTGGGAAATATTGAAAATATTGAGCGCCTCACTTAAGTGGACCTTCTGGTTGAGCTTAACAGTATTGATGATATCAGGCCCCCAGATCATGATGAACAGGGTGAAGCAGTAGCTAAGTATACGCTGGTGTTTCGTCATACTACTAAAATAAGCGAATGGTGCTGGCAGGGAAGGGTTTGTCTGCAAACCCTTTCTTTTTATCTGCGATCCTGCAGCCAGGGGTTGGCAGATAGATAGCTAAGGTTGGCAGATCGCGGTTGCAGGCGTCGTGTTTACGGGCAAATTTTGATAAAAATTTATTTATGAAAAGATACATGATCAGTTTAGTCTTCCTGGCGATGCTTACGCCGGCTATTGCTCAAAAAGTGAATTGGAAAAAATTGAATTCCCTTGATCCGGATAAACTATTATTATCAGGTGAAAGGCAGCCGGGCCAGGTGCTGCTGTTGGGCACATTCCACTTTGCTTATCCAAACCTGGATGCGCATATCACTGATTCTTCCCTTTATGTGGATGTGATGTCTGATCAGCGGCAAAAGGAGATCAGGCAACTGGCCGAAGTGATCAAACGGTTCAAGCCTACCCGTATCTATATTGAATCAACCCGCCAGTCTTTTCATGATTCGTTATATAAAGAATATTTGGGTGGTAATTTTGAACTTGACCGCAATGAAATATACCAGTTGGCTTATCGTGTCGGAAAAGAGCTTAACCTTCCCAAAATGTATGCAGTGGATGCAAGTAGCTTTGCTACTGAAAACTCCAGGAAATACAGATGGATCGATAGCATGTGGAATGGCAAACCGGTGGACAGGGACCGCGATATTTACTGGAATAAACTTTACGACAGGTTATATAACGTGGGCGACTCGATAGATAAAACGTTGACCATACTGGAAAACTTCCTGTTGATGGCACAACCTCCGGTATTGAACAGAATGCAGGGAGCATACCTCACCGGTGGGTTCAATACGCTCAATAATGATGGCCCGGATATTATTGCTATGTGGTGGTATAGCCGCAACCTGAGGATATTCAATAATATTCTCAAAACTCAACCGGGACCTAATGATCGATTACTTGTGTTGTTTGGAAATGCACATATTCCCACACTGAAGCATTGCTTTGAGGCGAGCCCGGAGTTTAAAGTGGTTGAGCTGAAATCGTTATTGAAATAGTAGCTGGATCGGAAGTCGGGACTCCTGGCTTCCGATTATTCCATTGCTGACCTTAACCAGCGTTCCATTTCCTCCTTGCTCAACTCCTTGCGGGATACATAATCTTCAAACTGATCAGGCTGTATTTTGCCAACGCCAAAGTACTGGCTTTGCGGATGACTGAAATACCAACCGCAAACAGAAGAAGCAGGATACATCGCCAGTGATTCAGTGAGATGAATGCCTGTTGCTTCTTCGCCACCCAGCAAGGCAAACAGTTTATATTTTTCTGTGTGATCAGGGCAGGCAGGATAGCCCGGAGCAGGGCGGATGCCGCTATATTCTTCTTTGATCAGCTGTTCATTGCTTAATACTTCATCTTTTACATAACCCCAGAACTCCTTACGGGTGCGTTCATGCAGGCATTCAGCAAAAGCTTCAGCAAGGCGGTCAGTAAGCGCTTGCAGCGTGATCTTATTATAATCGTCCAGTTCGGCTTCAAAGCGTTTGATATGCTGTTCAATACCCTTGATGGTTACAGAGAATGCACCGATATGATCAGGTGTTGCTGTTGCATACTGTGCCGGGCGGATAAAGTCAGCCAGGCTTAAATTGGGTTGACCCGGTGCTTTCTTGATCTGCTGGCGGAGGAATTGCAGGTTGATATCGGCTTTTCCGTTTTTCACCACAACTGTATCAGGAGCTGTGCCGGAAGCTTCCCAGAAGCCGATCGCGCCTTGTGCGGTAAGCCATTTTTCATTGATGATCTTATCCAGCAAAGCATTGGCATCATTGTAAAGTTTGGTGGCTTCTTCTCCCACTTTTTTATCAGAAAGAATATCGGGGAAATTGCCATGCAGTTCCCAGGATATAAAGAACGGTTTCCAATCGATATACCGGCGGATCTCAGCCAGGTCATAATCATGGAAGATTTTTGTTCCGGTAAAAGTGGGAGTAACGGGAGTGTAACCAGCCCAGTCGATCTTTACCCTGTTGGCCTGTGCATTAGGGAAGGAGAGATATTCCTTCACCACTTTCTTGTTCTCGAAATCAGTCTTGAGCTTCTGATATTCCAGCCGGGTTTTATCGAGGAAATTGCCTTTTTGTTCGGAGAGCAATGAACCAGCAACGGTCACGCTGCGGCTTGCATCCAGCACATGCACCACACCATTGTTATATTGTGGTGCGATCTTTACAGCAGTATGCATGCGTGAAGTGGTGGCGCCACCGATCAGCAAGGGCTGCTGCATGCCGCGGCGTTTCATTTCATGGGCCACATTCACCATTTCATCAAGTGAAGGAGTGATCAATCCGCTGAGCCCGATGATATCTGCTTTTTCTTTTTCTGCTGTGTCCAGTATCTTATCAGCAGGCACCATCACGCCCATGTCTACAATATCATAGCCATTACATCCCAGTACCACACCCACAATGTTTTTACCAATATCATGCACATCTCCTTTTACAGTGGCGAGCAAGATCTTTTTTACATTGCCATTCTGTACATTGGGATTGCTCTTCTTTTCTTCTTCAATAAAGGGAGTCAGCCAGGCGACCGATTTTTTCATCACACGGGCACTCTTTACTACCTGCGGCAGGAACATTTTTCCTGCACCAAACAGATCGCCTACCACGCCCATACCGTCCATTAAAGGGCCTTCAATCACTTCAAGCGGTTTGGGATATTTCAAACGGGCTTCTTCTGTGTCTTGATCTATATAGTCTGTAATACCATTAACGAGTGCATGTTTCAATCTTTCTTCCACGCTGGTATTGCGCCATGCTTCATCTTTCACTTCCACTTTGCCTTTGGCTTTTACCGTTTCGGCAAAGGCGATCAGTTTTTCTGTGGTTTCGTTGTTGGCATTGTTGCGGTTAAGGATCACGTCTTCACACAGCTCGCGGAGTGCAGGCTCAATCTCATCATATACTACCATCTGCCCTGCATTCACGATGCCCATGTTCATACCTGCCTTGATGGCGTAGTATAAAAACACGGCATGCATTGCTTCGCGCACAGGCTCATTGCCACGGAAGGAGAAAGAAAGGTTACTTACGCCGCCACTTACACCTACAAGCGGCATCAGCTCTTTAATACGGCGGGTGGCTTTGATAAAATCCACACCATAATTATTATGTTCTTCAAGACCGGTAGCTATCGCAAAAATATTGGGATCGAAAATGATATCCTGTCCATCAAAGCCTACAACTTCGGTCAGTATCTTATAAGCACGGTGGCATATTTCCACTTTGCGGTCTTCTGTATCTGCCTGTCCTGCTTCATCAAAAGCCATTACGATCACAGCAGCACCATAGCTCTGGCAGATGATCGCCTGTTCGATGAACTTGGCTTCCCCTTCCTTCATGGAGATGGAGTTCACAATACATTTTCCCTGTACGCATTTCAATCCGGCTTCAATGATCTCAAACTTGGAGCTGTCGATCATGATCGGGATCTTGGCAATATCCGGTTCGCTTTGCACGAGGTTGATAAAAGTGGTCATTGCCTTTACGCCATCGAGCAGGGCATCGTCCATGTTTATATCGATGACCTGCGCGCCGCCTTCCACCTGCTGGCGGGCAACGCTGAGAGCTTCTTCAAATTTGTTTTCACGGATCAGCCGGGCAAATTTCTTGGAGCCCGTCACGTTGGTACGTTCACCGATATTTACAAAATTCGTTTCCGGGCGGATCACAAGTGGTTCGAGGCCGGATAAGCGGAGGTAAGGTTGAATATGAACTTGATCTGACATAATATCTCGTTATAGCAAAAGTGCAGGTTATCGCTATTGAGGATCCCGCACTTTATGGTCGGGTTTAATTATTTAAATCGAGTGTTGTTTCTACAACAGGCAGCTTCCGGGGTGTAACTCCTTTTACATGCTCAGCAATATGGCGTATATGGTCGGGCGTGGTGCCGCAGCAGCCACCTACAATATTTACATATCCTTCTTTTGCCCATTCTTCGAGGTAATGGCCTGTATCTGCAGGATCTTCATCATATTCACCCATGGCATTGGGCAATCCGGCGTTGGGGTAAGCTGATACATAACAGGAAGCTATCTGTGAAAGCTCGGTAATATGCGGGCGCATCTCTTTTGCTCCAAGTGCACAGTTCAATCCAACGCTTAAAGGCCGTGCATGCGCTACGGAAGTATAGAATGCTTCCAGTGTTTGTCCGCTAAGCGTTCTGCCTGAAGCATCAGTGATAGTGCCACTGATCATGACAGGCAATTGCGGTTTTTTTGTGTCCCTGAAATATTTTTTGATCGCGAAAATGGCGCCTTTTGCATTCAATGTATCGAAGATGGTTTCAATGAGCAGCAGATCCACCCCGCCATCCACAAGCCCTTTTACCTGTTCGTAATAAGCATTCACCACTTCATCGAAAGTGACGGCGCGGTAGCCGGGATTGTTTACATCAGGCGAAAGCGATAATGTTTTATTGAGCGGGCCGATAGCACCGGCTATCCAGGCCTGTTTGCCGGACTGACGGATGGCTTCGCGGGCGCATTTGGCTGCGGCTACGTTCAATTCATAAGCGAGCGACTGCATTTCGTAATCGGCCATTGCAATGGATGTGCTGCTGAATGTATTGGTTTCAATAATATCAGCGCCGGCATCCAGGTATTGTTTGTGTATTTCGGTAATGATCTCGGGGCGGGTAATGCAAAGCAGGTCATTATTCCCTTTTACATCCAGATGCCAGTCTTTAAACCGCTCACCCCTGTAATCAGCTTCGTTGAGCTTGTAGCGCTGGATCATGGTGCCCATTGCACCATCGATGATAAGAATGCGTTTTTCCAGTTCCTGGCGAATATCCATAGTCGTTTCGTTTTAAATGATGCTATTGGCCCTGGCGGGCATAGCCAATTAGTGATACTATCACTGGCAAATGATCTTAACTGAATCTTAAACGTAGGGAAACTGTATGGGGGAGTTTCTCGGCGTTTATTAGTTCAGTTTTTAGACAGGCCGAACAATAAACAAATCCGCCTGTGGAGGACAAAGCTACTATAACTATTGGTTAAATCAAAACGATGGCCGATCAGCGCACATACCTCTCCACGGGCAACCGGTTCTGCAGGCTCCTGGCAAGGGTCATTTCATCTGCATATTCCAGTTCACCTCCAAAGGCTATGCCCCTGGCAATGGTAGTGATACGCAAAGGCGAAGCTGTGGCAGGGTTTGCTTCCAGCTTCTTTTGTATGTAATAGATCGTTGTATCGCCCTGGATGGTAGGGTTAAGGGCAAAGATGAGCTCGGTCGTTTTTTCTTTTTCAATGCGGTGTACCAGCGACTCAATGTTCAGCTGATCAGGGCCAATGCCATCCAATGGAGAAATGACACCTCCTAATACATGATACACGCCATTGTATTGCTGTGTACTTTCTATAGCGATCACATCACGGATATTTTCTACTACGCAGATCATTTCTGCTTTACGCATGGAGTTGGCGCAAATAGAGCAAATATCCCCATCTGCCACATTGAAACAACGCTGGCAGAATTTGATCTCACTGCGCATTCTTGCTACTACCTCACTGAAATGCTGAACATCGCCTGTATCCTGTTTCAGCAGGTGCAGGACAAGACGGAGCGCTGTTTTTTTACCAATACCCGGCAGTTTCGCGAACTCGTTGACAGCATTTTCCAGTAAAGAAGAAGAGAATTGCATCCGGCAAAGATAGCTACTGCTGTAATCCTCCTGAAATTTGCCGCCTTGGTTCACGGCTGGGTTGCAGAGCAGGACCTTTGCCGGGAGTGGCTGGCGGAGCAGGGGCTGCATTCACATCTATCTCGGCTTCATTTTCCCAGTTGGCTTTCACGACCACCTTTCTCTCGATTGACTTAACCAATTCAGGCTGAAGGTGTTTGCCAAAAAATTCACCTGGGTCCCATTTACCGTTCTTATTACGGTCTTCTAATATGCGAAGACTGTATTCTCCCGGGAGGAACATGGCCTGGGTAAACATGGCAGAACTTAAGGGATAGGACCCTTTCAATTCATTATTCTGGAGGAAGAGCAATACAGGGTTCTTAGACAGGTCAAGATTGCGGAAACGAAGCGAGATCTTGCCATAATCTGAGATCTTTTTCGAAGTGAAATGGAGAGTATCTGTTTTCAGCAATTGCTGGCCCAGTGTATCAGTAGCAAATTCCTTCTCAAAGATCAGATGATAGGGCGTATTCTCTTTCCAGTTATAATGAAAGGTCAGTGATTTTTTGAGCGAATCCAGTTGCCAGGAGAAGCCGGTTACAGGAGTATAAGTACTGTCTGTTGCAAAATGAACTTTTGTAGAGTCAAACACTTTCAGCGGTACTTCGAACACCAGCTCCATCGGGCCTAACAGGTCCTGTTTGCCTTCCTGCAGCCTGCTGGAGAATTTTAACCGTTTATCTCCGGGTTTGGGTTTGCCGGAACTGGAAGCAGAAGTGGGTGGAGAAGCTTTTTTAGGTTCTGCATAAGCATAAAGAGTAACGGACGGAGTCTCTTTTTGCACTTTTACAGCAGAATCTGCAAAAGCAAAAAGCGCCTCCGGGTTCATATAGAGATAACCACTTCCTTCGTCTTTCAGTGCGTACACGTAATAAGTGCCTGCAGGGAGATTGCGGAACCGGAAACTGCCTGTATTATCGGTTTTTGTAATATAACGCGGTTTTTCCTTTCTTACTGCCGAATCATCGGCGCTTCTGTGGAGCATTACTGTGAGCGTAGTGTCTATTCCTCCTGTTTCAGCCAGGAGCACTTTGCCAGCAAACTGTAAAGAGTCGAAATAACGGCCGGTAGAGAAGATATAGGTATAATTCCTCATAATATTCCCTTCATTCACGTCCTTGATCGTGTTTCCGAAGTTGAGGGAATAAGTGGTATTGGGTTCCAGGCTGTCCCTCAATTTTACCACCATGGTATTCAGTTTGCGGGAAACATTGGGAGAGTTCTTGGGAAGAGGCGACATGATCAGGTTTTGCAGGGGATTATCCAGCTCAATGTATTCGTCGAAAACAAAATTGATCCTGTCGTCTGCAAAATGGAGGGAGGAATCACGGGGAGTGACCTTTCTTACCACAGGGGGCAGGGTATCTTTCAAACCGCCTTGCGGAGGCACAATATTGGCGCAGCCAGGGCCGCTGACAATACTGGAGAAAAGAATAAAGCCGAGGGCAATAATAGATATAAGACTCCTGTAATTCATGCGGGTGCAAACTTAGGCCGTTTGGAGAAAATGGGGGATTGTTTATTCATAATAATCCTATAAATAAAGGGCATTGACCGTTGATCATCTGCCACTCGATCAATGGTCACTCCTCCTCTTCCAATTCGTGCAGCGCCACTGCCAGGTTATTCGTTTTCACAAAATTGCACCAGTGGCAATCCTCTTTTCCGCAACCCGTATAAAAATCGCGATCCTGTATCTTTTGCCAGGTTTCCTGGATCTGCTGGGTTACCGTAGTGATATCGGCAGGCGTGATCACCAGCTTCTCACGGCGATAGTTCTTCTTTTTATCGGGTTCAATAAAATCGAACTCGGTACTGGCAACTTTCCAGTTCTTCTGCTCATAATTATCCACCAGTATTTTATAAAAGATCGCCTGCCGCCAGTAATCACCGCCATTGGGGTCCTTTTCAGAAGGACCTTTTAATTTCGAAAGAGCTTTATCAGGATCACCGGTTTTATAATCCACTACGTTCACTGATTTTCCGTCAAACTCCAGTTTATCCAGTTTCCCTTTCAGCGGCACGCCTTTTACGACCACATTACGGATATTCCGTTCAATGGTAACGATCCTGTTGAACTGGTCAATGTATTTATCGTAATAGTTTGTCAATACCAACTGGCCATATTCCATCCGCCGGTCAAATTGCTCTTTGGTAAAACTTTCCCTGTGGCGGTGCATATACCATTCAAAATCGGCAATGAATTCCTGGCGCGGAGGGAATTGGTCTTTATCCAGCATTTTCCGGAAAAGCTGCTCCAATGCAAAGTGAACGGATGAACCAAACTCCGTGGCTTCATTTTTGGGCGAAGGGATACGCACGAGATTCCTGAAATAAAACTCAAGCGGGCATTTCAGGTAGTTATTTAATGCCGTTACATTCATAACGAATTTCTCCAGCATACGGCTCACAAAATCCTCTTCCATTTTTTCTATCTCAGGCGCCTGCAGCACCATGAAATGCAGGGCAGCAAATTGTGTGAGCACCTCTTCATCAAACACCATTTTTTCAACAGGCAATTGATGCTGGTCCTGTATCTCTGCAAGGAACATGGAAGGCTCCAGTTCTTTTCCATCATTTTTAAACCGGCTATAGGAAAGGAGCAGGTGCTGTTCTGCCCGGGTAATGGCCACATAAAATAACCGCCGCAATTCTTCTGCATCACCGGCTCCGGAAGTGGATTGATCAAACATCGTATCCGGCAGCTTATATCCTCCACCCGGTTTCCTTTTTTTCTCCCAGGAGGCAGCATTGCAATTGGCTAAAAAAACATGTTCAAATTCCAGCCCTTTGGAACCATGCGCCGTGAGCAGGTTCACTCCTTTATCACTACCGCTTACCTGCACAAGCGGAAGTTTGATATCTTCTTTTTCCATCAGGTCGATCAGCCCTACCAGTTCTGTGAGCGTAAGCAATGGAGCGCGGTGTGTTTCATCTTTTACAAAATCAAATAAGCCGGTAAGTATCTGCAATTGCCAGTGCTTATCGGGCAATTGCATAATATGATTAAGCACTCCGGCTTCGCGGATGATATTTTCAAACAGCAACTGGAGCGTGGTATTGGACACATCAGCAATCAGTTTCTCTATCACTACTGATGCTTTTACCAATCCAGGATGCATAGTGGGTGTAAATAAATCCTTTGCAGGCTCTTTTGCTTTTTCAACCAGCAAACGGCGGATGGAATAAGGCGATGCTCCTGATGTGCGTTTATCTGCCACTTCAATGCTCAGTTTTGCTACTTCGATAGGAGGAATACCAAACCAATCGAAATGCAGTATTTCAAACAACATTTCATCACCGCCATAAGGAATATCATGCTCCGCTGCGAGGTATCTTAACAGGAGAATGATCTTTTGCGCAAGTGACAGTTCAAGAATATTGAGGTGCCGTTTACTGTATACAGGTATTTGCAATAGCTTGAAATATTGCGCAAGGTCCTCCCCGTATTTATTTTCCTTATAAATGATGGCAATGCGGCCGGGAGATATTCCCTGTTGCAGCAAGGCCTGCACCTGCCGGGTGATGCCGATCATTTCCTGGCGCTGGGTTTCATATTCCTGTACCAGGGGCGGGTGGATAAGCTGACTGATCTTCGAATTGCTGGATATTAATTCTTTGCTCAGGCCATCAATCTGTTTTACCAGCCGTTCTTCATTCCGGTTGATCAGCGTTTTGGAAATATCAAGAATCGGTTGAGTGGAGCGGTAATTGCTGGTGAGTACAACCGTCATCAGGTCGTTGCGGTAGCTATTGGCAAACTGCAGCATGTTTTCCACGTTGGCACCCTGGAAGCGATAGATACTCTGGTCATCATCGCCTACTACGAATACATTGGGTTTGTCCCAATAACTGATCAATAGTTCCACCAGCCGGTTTTGCGTACCGCTGGTATCCTGGTATTCATCCACCAGTATGTATTGAAATTTTTCCTGGTAATTGGCGAGCAGGTTTTTGTTTTCTTCAAAAGCCCTGATCACCCAGTTGATCATGTCGTCAAAATCGTAGCGGTTGCGTTTGCGCATCAATTGCTGGAAGTGTTCAAACTCGTTGACTGCTGCCTGCAATTTTTCCATCCGCTCCTTTTCTTCATCCAGCTTATCTTTTTTCAGATCGCCGGCATTGAATTCCTTGTATTTCCTTTTATATATGAATTCGTCCCGGCTGGGAAGATCAGCCAGGTAAGCTTCTATTTTCTGACTAATGAAAGCGGGAGTCCAACCCTCCCTTTTCATTGTACTGAAAAGCGATTGCAGGTTGTTTACTTCAAAATATACATCACCACGGTATCTTTTAAGCGGATGGTTTTTAGGGAATGAGTCGATCAGCTCTTTAAAGAGCTGGATCTTTTCAAGGTCGGAGATGGGATCAAGGGCTGTTTTTTCAAACAGGGAAAGGTTTTCCTGGATCACATCATTGCAAAAGGCGTGAAAGGTATAGATATTGACTTTGTATGCATCAGGTCCGATGAATTGAAGGAGGCGCTTGCGCATGGCCACTACTCCGGCATCAGTGTAAGTGAGGCAAAGAATGTTCTCCGGCAATGAGTCTGTTTCCAGCAATATTTTACCGATACGGCTGGCCAGGATCTGCGTTTTGCCGGTACCTGGTCCCGCAATCACCATTACAGGCCCTTCAATGGTATCCACAGCTTTGCGTTGTTGTTCATTAAGCTGGTTATACGCTAGCTGGAATTGTTCGTGAAGAGAAGGTTTTGCCATAAGGATAAAGGTAGGACGGTTTTGGGTTCTTATGACACGTTCAGTTTCTTTAATATCGCTTCAGCAGCTTCTCTTATTTTTTCTTTCAGCTTTACCGGTTGCACAATTTCTGCGGAAGTACCGAATGTCATGAACCAATGCGCGAATCCGTGAATGGAAGCTGTAAGAAAAGTCATTTCTATTTTGCCGTCCACTTCCCGTTCGGATATAAAGCCACTGTAATATTTCTGATTCTCGAGATATCGCACAGCATCTTTATCAACGCGGATGATCACTTTCTGCAGGTCCATCTCCCTGCTCCATTGCTGCAGGTAAGCTTTCAGGGTAGGATGCACCTGGTCAAACGTTTCAGCGGTTTCTTTAAAGCTTTTTATGCGGTCGAGACGGAAATCGCGGTAATCTTTCCGCAAGCGGCAATAAGCGATAAGATGCCAGTAGCCGTCCAGGTAAAAAACTCCCATGGGTTCTACCAGCCTTTCTGTTCTTTGCTGGCTGTGTGAGGCAAAATAATTAAGCGATAAAATTTTTTTGGTGCTGATACATTTCAGGATTGTCTGAATGGGATTTACGTTTAACTGCTGATTGGTAAATCTCCGTCCTTTCAGTACCTGTATCTGCTCATCCAGGTTTTCCAGCACATCTTTTTCAGTGCCACGCAATACTGCCCTGATCTTGTACATGGCCGATTTAAAGCTTTCATCAGTGGAGGCATCGGCCAGTTTCTCGATCATTTTTTCAGCTGTAAGGAAAGCAGTTGCTTCTTCACGGGTAAACATCACCGGCGGCAGGCGGTAACCATCCATGATGGAATAGCCGATGCCGGCCTCTCCGATTACAGGTATTCCCGCTTCTTCCAGGGTTTTTACATCACGGTAAACCGTGCGCAGGCTGATATTAAAACGCTCTGCAATATCCTGTGCCTTCACCACTTTGCGCGATTGAAGCTGGATAAGGATAGCAGTGACACGGTCTATGCGATTCACAGAAATAAATAGTTTAATGTTTTTGTTATGGCTTCAGCCAGGTAAAGCAGCTTATTGCTTTATTCCTGCACGTTTCTTCAATTCTGCCACAGGCATATTGATCATTCTGCCGATCGGTTTGCCATTGCGATAACTGATCACCCGCATCAGCACTGCATCTTTGGGCACAAGCAATGGTTCTTTGTATGCAGGATAGAACTCGTCCGGATAAGAATTATCAAAACTGTAATGCAGGCTAAGCCCGTCTATTTCAGGAATGAGTTCTACTATTACAGAGCTGGAATCTTTTTTCTTCACTTTAAAATCCGCGTCGTACAGGCTGGGTGCATATTTTATTTTTGCTACATCAAGGCGGGGAAACTGTGCTTCTATTCTTGTCACAAAACCATTCCAGTTCCTTTTTTCTTTCGGGCTCCATAATATTTCTGCAATAGCCATGCCACGCGGCCATACCATGTATTGCGCCTGGCGGAGATTGTATACCTGCTCAGTCCAAAGGTTACCTTGTCCTCCTTTGACCATAGATGGATCAACGCTATCAGGAACCGGTTCAAACTGATAGGTCTTTTTTAAACGCAGGGAAGCATACACAGGAGGTTCCATCACTACATCACTTTGCATATAATCCAGGTAAGCAAATTCCGTTGGGGTCATCACCACCTGGTGTCCCTGTTTGGCGGCAATAGCACCATGCTTCATATTACGCCAGCTCATCACAGCTGCATTGGGTGCAAGACCACCCTGCAAGATCTCGTCCCATCCGATCATCTTTTTGCCCCTGGCATTGATGATCTTTTCCATGCGTTTGATGAAATAGCTTTGTACTTCATCAAGGTCTTTCAGCTTTTCTCTTTGCATGAGTTCTTTGATGGCTTCCGACTTTTCCCAGAAGTTGCGGGCTGTTTCATCGCCGCCGATATGTATATATTCAAAAGGGAAAAGCTGTGCCACTTCAGTGATCACTTTATCCATGAATGCATACACTTTTTCATTGGCAGGACAAAGGGAATTATCGATCAGTCCATAAAAATGACCACCCGAAGGCCAGATCATAAACTGCTCGCCTGAGTTGACGCTGTAAGTGCCCGGTGTGCAGCTTAGCTCGGGGTATGAAGCAACGGCTGCCATGCTATGACCCGGCACATCGATCTCAGGAAGTATGTTGATGTTGCGTTCTTTTGCATATTGAACGATCTCGCGGATATCATCCTGCGTATAAAAACCGCCGTAAGTACGTGGCTCGTCAGGAGTGGGTGCTGAGAACTTGCCGAAAGTGCCGGTCTTGTCAACCCGCCATGCGCCGACCGAAGTAAGTTTAGGCAGACTTTTTATTTCAATGCGCCAGCCCTGGTCATCGGTAAGATGCCAGTGAAGTAAATTGAATTTGTAGCGGGCCATATTATCGATAAACGTTTTCACGTCCTGCTTGGAAAAGAAGTGACGGGACACATCCAGCATAATACCTCTCCAGCCAAAGCGGGGATGATCGCTGATCTTTACAACAGGGACCTGCCATTTTGCAGTAGTAGGTGATGCCGATTCAATCTCTTTGGGAAATAATTGCAGCAGGGTTTGGATGCCATAGAAGATGCCGGCAGGAGTTGAACCCCTCAGCAGGATATTATTGGAACTCACTTCCAGCTCATATCCTTCAGCTGGCAGGGAAGATGCAGGAGAAAGGGCAATAGCAATGGTGTTGCGGGGGACCATTTTTAGCAATTGCACACGGGATGAAGTTTTATAGCCTGTAGCGTGGCTGATACGGAGGGCAAGCTGTTTGGCCAGGGTATCCAGCGATTGCTGCATGGCAACAATGCGTGTATCAGCATTTAAAACGAAATAACCATCACCTTGTGTAACCGAAACAGGTTGCGGCACGAGGGAGAGGACTGGTTTTTGGCTATAAGCCAGGCAGGTTGCAAAAGCAAGCGTCAGGAATAGAAGTATCTTTTTCATTGTTGGTAGTAAAGAATGCAAAGTAAATTATTTAAATGATCATAACTGAACACCGCGCGTATCAAAAGCGGACACTTATGATCTGTTTTGCAAAGGTTAACGTCTGAAAGCCAGAATCTTATCAATCTGGCATTTTCTTGGTCCGGTGGAGGTATTGTCCTTTCTCCATTATCGATAAATATATGCTCAAAAATTACTTCAAAACAGCCTGGCGGAATCTATTGAAGAATAAGTTTTATTCCCTGATCACTATTGCAGGGCTTACAGTAGGGCTCTGTGTGGGAATGCTGATCTTGCTGTGGGTGCAGGATGAACGAAGTTTTGATGCATTTCATAAGAAGGAAGCTGATATTTATCGATTGGAGAACAGGGTAGGCACCGGCAGCAGTATACAGATCTGGGAAGAAACCGCAGCGCCTATCGGCAAACTGGCCAAAGCGGAACTTCCGGAAGTAAAGGATATGGTGAGGGTACGCTATAATTATTATTTCAACCAGTTTCATACGGGCGACAAAATTTTTAATGAAGAAAAAGTTTTTTTCACTGACCCTTCCTTCTTCAGCGTATTTGATTTCGGGCTGATCAGGGGAAATAAGGAACAACCGTTTAAAGATGATTATTCTGTTGTAATGACAGCTTCAACAGCCCGCCGTTATTTTGGAGATAACGATCCTGTCGGACAGGTGATCACGGCTGAAGACAGTACAAGATTGACCGTTACGGGAGTGATCGCTGATTTTCCGAAGAACTCATCGCTTAATTATGATATGTTGTTTCCCATGTCGCTGTTTGCAAAAAAGCAATTACTTGGGGGCAACAATATCGACACCGATTTTAACCAGTATATCTATGAGACTTATTTGTTGTTGCAACCAGGTACATCGCTGAGTGCGCTCGCCACCAGGTTGCGGAACATACACCTGCGGATGAAATCGGATGATACGGACATCGTTTATTTGCCTTTTCCGATCAGGAAAATGCATTTGTTCAGGGCTGATGGAACAGAAGCGGGGATGGCAACTGTACGGATGTTCACCATCATTGCCCTGCTGATACTGGTGATTGCCTGCATTAATTATGTAAATCTCTCCACGGCCAGATCCATGCTGCGTTCGCGGGAAGTAAGCCTGCGTAAAATAGTAGGGGCTGGCAAGCTGCAGCTTTTTTTTCAATTCATTCTTGAAACGGCTCTGCTGTTTGTGCTGGCAGCAACACTGGCAATGATGCTTATCCCGGTGCTGATGCCGCTGTTCAATTCCATTTCAGGCAAACAACTGGAATTTAACCTGGGCAACCCGCATATATGGAAGGTGATCGGCGGCACCATAGTGGGCACATTGATCGTATCAAGCATCTATCCTGCCCTGTTGCTTTCTTCGTTTGAACCGCTGAAAGCGTTAAAAGGAAAAATAGCTTTACGGATCAATGATGCGTTTTTCAGGAAAGCATTGGTAGTAACACAATTCGCCCTTTCCGTTATACTTATCGCCGGCACATTTGTGATCAGCCGTCAGCTGCAATATATCCGTTCCAAAGAACTGGGCTATGATAAGGACCATGTTTTTTCATTTTATATGAAGGATATGGCTCCGCACTACGACGCAGTGAAAGCAAACCTGCTGAAGAGCCCGGGCATACAGGAAGTAACCAGATCGAGCAACGAACTGATCGTTGATCTGGGCAGTCTTACAGGTAATACGGATTATGATGGCAAGGGACCGGGAGAAACCTTTATGGTGTATCCTTTATCGATCGATAAGGACTATATACCTTTTTTTAAATTGAAGATGGCAGCCGGAGCCAATTTCACCGGTATGCCGGCCGATTCATCACACGTTATATTAAATGAGACTGCTGTACGGAATGCAGGCATTAAGGATCCGATCGGCAAACGCTTCCGGTTATGGAAGAATGAAGCGACCATCGTGGGCGTGGTAAAGGATTTCCATTTTGCTTCCATGAAGAAGGCAATAGAACCGGTGGTACTTTATTATGATCCTAAAAACACTCCAAGGATCTCTATTAAAACAACTGGTACAGATGCAGCAAAAGCAATAGCAACAGCAGAGGTGGAATGGAAAAAATATAATCCTGGATTTCCGATCAACTACACTTTCCTGGATGAAAGCTTTAATAAATTATATCAAACGGAACAGCGCACCGGCACTCTGTTCAATATTTTTGCCGGTATTGCTATCCTCATATCCTGCCTGGGACTACTGGGGCTTACTGCTTATACGGCGCAGGTGCGCACACGCGAAATAGGCGTACGGAAAGTACTTGGCGCAACTGTGCCGGGTATTGTGAGTTTGCTGGCCCGGGATTTTATCAGGCTGGTGCTGGTAGCTATTGTGGTGGCCGTTCCGATATCCTGGTATGCGATGAACAAATGGCTGGAGGATTTTGCCTACAGAACAAATCTCAACTGGACAATATTCGCTTTATCGGGCCTGCTGGCTATCCTGATCGCAATGATAACGATCAGCTTCCAATCAGTGAAAGCCGCGCTGGTGAACCCGGTAAAAAGTCTGAAGCAGAACGACTAGACGATCACTTGTTGACTATTATCCGGGAGCTAATATTAAAAAGGCCGATGACTGAGAAATTACACTCAACCATCGGCCTTTTTAATATCAGCCAGAACTACTTAGACTAATATAATAGTCTGAATAATTCCTCCTTATCCAGGCATCCTGGAAATATATTTTTCTATCTGTTTTATCTGATCAACGATCTGTGGAGTAGTAGGCTTTAAAGCCTTTGCTTTACGGAAAAAATCTTTACTGGCACGGAACTCCCGTTTGTTCATCATAATGCTGCACATCTGGAGGTAAGCGGCCGCTTCATTTTCTTTATCAGGCAGTCCCTTGCGGATAGCTGCGCGGATGTAGGACTCAGCTTGTTTAAGATCATTTTTCTGCATGGCCAGCATTCCCATTTGCAGCATACTGGCGCCTTCGGCTTCTTTCATGGGCATTCCCAGATCGAGCCCTTTCTTCATCATTTTCTCAGCGCCATCAAAGTCCTGCTTCATCATGGCAATATTGCCTTTAAGCGTGTAGTACACGGAGCGGATAGGCTTATAGAGCAGGTTAGGAAAATGAATGGAAGCCAGCACTTTTTCAGCGCCGTCCATATCTCCGTTTTCCATATACTCCTGTATCAGCCTGAGGGGGCCAAAAAAGAAATGGCCAAGAATAAGGATCAGGCCGACAAAATACAGCGGAAAGGCAGGCCAGAATCCGGCAGAATAGTTCACATATCCTCCCAGCGCGGCGAGCACGATGCCGATCCAGAGGCGGTATTTGATCAGGAGATTATAAAATTTCATACGTTAGATAGCCTTAATATGTTTATTAAGGGCTCGCAAAGATAGGAAAATCACGAATAGCGCTAATAATGTCTATAAAGGGAGGGGGCGGTGCGCAGCCACGAATGGTGCGAATGATATCTTATGGAGGAAAAGCCGAATAAAATTCGGTAAAGCTTATTAAGAAAATACGTATCCTACAAATTTTAGATCCTTATTCATGCCATCCTGGCCTTTAATCAAATTTCTTCCATAGGGCATTATTCGCACCATTCGTGGCTGCGCACCGCCCCTCTCTTTAGAGACATTATTAGCGCTATTCGTGGTTGTCGTTGATTTCGATCCAGTAGCCATCAGGGTCTTTAAACCAGATTTGTTTTACGCCATCGACCCTTGAAGTGATGGAGGCTTGCTTGCCGGCCCAGTCTTCATAGGGGATCTGATGTTTGTTGAGGTTGGTGATGAATTGATCTATTGAAAGGACAGAAAAGCAGAGATGGGCATTTTTATCGTGTGGGACTGTATTGGCGGCACCGCTGATGACGTGCAGCTGGCTTTTGGGGCCGATGTTGAACCAGGTGTGGTGGCCGTCATGAAAGGGTTCAGGGATGGTGTCGAGACCGATGATATCGCGGTAAAAGCGGGTACTTTTTTCGAGGTCGACTACGTAAATGGCGATGTGGTTGAGTCGGGGCATGGGCTTGGTTTGAGCGTGACAGAACTGGGCGATGAAGAGACCGGCAAAAAGGAGTAACCGGGGGATACAGCGACTTAAAAATGTTGAGTTGGCGGATGAGTTAAGTCGCGGGATTGGGGATGACAGGGAATGCTTCATTACAGCAATATACAGAAAGAGGTTGACCGTTGTTCGCAGAATCTTTGCATGGATTAGAGGTATCATGTAAAGGATTTTGCGAACAACGGCCAACCGGCAACAACAACAAATCACCCCAGGTTCAACGACCGTAAGTAAAGTATTGCCTGGCAGCGGTGTTGTATCTCCTGGTCAATATAGCGGAGAACAAAGGAATAAACGGGGCCGGAGCCGAGTCCAAAAACAGTTTGCTTTTCCAGGAGGCGGTCTTCAGGCATTTCTGCCCATAGCCTGTCGATCTCTCCGGTCGTTTTATCCCAAAGCTCAAGCAGATCTTTTTTATTCAGCGGTTTCGGCTCTCCGTTCCAGGAGCGGCTGAAGCTGCCGGTAGGCTGCCAATGACCGGTGGTAATGCCCACAACAGCAGGAAGGCTCATGCTGATAATATCCAGCACTAATTCCGCGAAGGGGCGCATGCCATTGAGTGAATAAAAAAACAGGTGATCTTCCGGAAAAGTTTCAATGAGTTGCCGTGTTTGCCGGCGCTCATCCTGCCAGTAGGCCAGCATCACTTCCGGGGTAATGGTAACAGGATTTGCGGTTGGTATGGTTGTCGTCGTCATGATCAATTTTGTTTGCAATGAGTGATAGCATAATGGTATAATGGTTGAGTGGAAAGTTTGGTTTGGTTGGCACGAATAAATTCTGATGAAAGGAGCATCGGGTGGATAAGCGCGAATACGACTCAAATAATAGAATGTTTCCAATATTGCGAATGGCGCGAATGGGATAGTATCCTTACCTGAAAATAATTCCTGATCCCGAAAACAATCTTTGTCTGTATGTCAAATCCCTTTTCAAAAACCAGTGTGCCCATTCGCGCCATTCGCGGCGCTCAAAAAGTCTCATCTTATAAAAGAGCATATTCGCGTCATTCGTACTATAAGCGGTCCCAGAAGAAGGGCGGTTCAATCCCCAGCGCTCTCAAATACACATATCCCTGTCCTCTGTGGTGAATCTCGTTATCGATCACGTACATCAGGAGCCAGTACATGGTGCCTGGCCATTGACCGAAAGCGACATCTTCTTCCTGGAGGCGTTCGGGTGTCAGGTCTTTCCAGATCCGTTGAAGTTCTTTGGTAGTGAAGTCCCAGCGGTCGAGAAGTTCCTGTTTGGTTGTTGGTTTGGTTGTCCAGCCGGCAAGGAGGGGTAATTCTTCTTCTTTTTTCCATTCGCGGTAAGCGGCGCCATGCAGGGAGGGGATGGCCATTCCGAGGAATTCCAGTACCAGTTCGCTAAAGGGGCGCATGCCGCCGATAGAGAAGGTAAAGAGCTGGTCTTCGGGGTACTTTTCAATCATTTTGCGGGTGAGGTTGCGATGGCCCATCCAGTGGTTGAAAAGTTGGTCCATGGTAAGTGCGGTTGGGGCGGGGGTTAAGGTTGTTGCTGACATTTTTATTGGTTTTATGGGTGATTATTGCGTTGACGATACAAAGCAACGAAGGGGTAGTGACAGCCCTGTGTCAGTAGGATTGGGGGAATTGAAAAAAAAATTGAAGGTTGTAAGTTTTTTGGGGTGAATAAGGGGATTCCCTGGATGAGGCTGGCCGGATGGGGTTATAAATCTCTGGTTTAAGCGGGAATTTAGTGGGAAACTGTTATTTTTGCGACCCGTTATTTCGTTTTGAGATAGCGTGGTCCCGTAGTTCAATGGATAGAATAGAAGTTTCCTAAACTTTTGATACAGGTTCGATTCCTGTCGGGACTACTTAACGAAATACTCACAAACGAACGTTCCGTTTTATCTCCTATTATATAATTGACCGTTAAGTAATTATGGTTTTCGCAGATAAGTTCGATAATTACTCATAGAAGTTTATGGGATCATCTTGGATACGGCAACTCACTGTTTTTCATGGTACCTAAAGTTCGATTCTCGTTAACTTTAATTGTTGCCAGTTCATTAAGGTTTAGATCTATTATTGTCAAAATCCTTTCCGAGTTGGTCAAAAATTTTCACCTTTAATTCTAAAAAGGAAGATTTGCTCAAACACGTTCGGAGCCAATGCCATCCACTTTTTGTTCTCTCTTTATTAAATAAATACGATCTTCCTAAAAGTTCAAATAAAAAAACAACCGCCAATCCGATCCAAATCCAGTTTTGATTAGCCCCCAATTTTTCGATTTTCTCATTCATCACTTTATTCCCCTTTAGGATCAAAGTGATAAGTATGGGGAGTATAGTGATTATGCAAACAAATAAAAAATATCCGGATTCTTTCCATCTGTTTGTTTTATATTCATTCCACTTTTGCAAAGAAAAGACTTCCCTTTCCGAGTTATATTTTGCAAATTGAGCATCTCCCACCCTTTTTTTCTCAGCTTCTTGTAATTTGCTTAGTTCTTCTTTCAGTTTATCCCTTTCGGCTGATACTTCAATAAAATCAATATTTCTTTTCTCCTTTTCTCTAAAATAATCCTCAAAAAAATTATCGTCATTTAAGAATGCAAGGGAATTTTCCAGATTTTCAGGTGTAATTTCTTCCGGAGTAGCAGTCTTTTCCCGTAAGACGTAACTTCTCTCCAATGCTTCTTCTTTTGTTAACTTGCCATCTTTGAACTGTTGCTGTAATTTATCAAACTCCTTAGAGACTGTTTGATTTAGTTGAGCTGATAGGACAACTTGCGCTTTTGTAATAACATCAAAAGACTTCGGAATAAATTGGGTATTCCCAAACCCCTTTTTTAATTTAAACCAGAATTTATTAGTTATAAAATCTATGTCTTTTGCAAAAGGTATATCATCTTCTTTGAATTTGACCTTAGTTTGATGGGCGAGATAGAGCGCAAATCTATTTCCTGTAATAAGGATTGATCCGATATTTTCAAATTTCGTTCTACTTTCACCTCCTCTATAATAATTAATTTTTGTAAATATTTGCATGAATTGCCTGCATAATTGTTCATCGAATGGTCTTTGACTTTTGTCGGATTCTTTCTTAAGGTCATCAATTGTTTGCTGATCCTCGACAACGTATTCTGGGTAACTATAAACTGATTGACTGAAATCTTTGTACAGTATGCCTTTTTGTTTCAATTCAAGCTCAAACTTAACTCGTTTACTCTTTATGTCACTTATTGATTTGCAACCATCTAAGATATTTTTCATGGCGGTTTTGCTTGGATCAAGGGTGGAAGTCCCTTTGAAAATGTACTCTGCAGTTTGAAAGAAGGCGTCAACTTGTTCCTTCGTTTCTTGAAAGTACCTCAATTCTATTAATTTTTCGCCGTGCTTATTCTTGCCTGTTGCATTAATTTCTAGAACAAGGTTATAAAAATCATCAAAAATTTGTTGAAATAGACTTCCATTATATCCTAAGGCGTTAAATAGGTGTTCGGTGCTTAGAAAAATGCTTAATTCTTTATTCCATTTTCCCAATTCGTTGAGATCGGCAGTATATTTTATCCCTTGATATAAAATAACGCCTTCCCTTATTAAATTAAAATTCTGAGCGAAGGTTAAATCGGATTTGTTTTTTATAATAAAGGCACTTATCAGCTTTGAGTATTTATCTGCATTACCGCTATCTAAAATGTAATTTTTAAAGTTTTGAAGAATTGTATTCTTATCTTCTTCCGTTAAAGGGTCATTAGTTCTTGACTCAATAAAAGCAATGAGGGCATCAGTAATTTGTTTCTGAGCTACCAAGATTTTGTCATAATTCTGATTAATCTCTTTAAAGTCATTCGCAATGCTACTGTCGAATACGTAATTTCCTCGCTCTTTTTTACTTACTTTTTTCAATCTGCTGTTGACTGTAGTTCGAACAACAGATTCTGGGATTTTAAATGCATATATCTTTTCTAATAAGTTAGTTAGTTCGGTAGAATTAATTGTCCATTTGCTCTCAGTAATTACCGCTCCTTTGATAAATTCTGCAAGGATATCTGAAATGTTTGTGTAATGGTCTTGGTTATAAAGTGCACTAAATACCGCTACCGAAGCCAATAGATTATTTTCCTTCATCTGTATTTTATTTGACTTTGTGTAACATTCTCTTATTGGAAATCGGCTGCCAAGAAATGAATTTAGGTATTGGGTCAGGTATCCATAAAGAATATATAGTGTGAAATATAGTATTTTTATTGGATTGATTTCATCAAAAATTAGACTTGTTTAATAGGCGGTAGATAACCAGTTTAAAGCATAGAGAGGATAAGGGAAAAGGAGCGAGTGTTAATATTTGCATTAAAAAATCTATGTAGCAAATGCTTTTAAGCCAAGCCTATCTGTAAGTGCCCCTATATAACAGACAGTTTAAAGTTAGAGCGAAAAGCTTAAATTTAAACTGAGATATGAAAAAGACACGATTTACTGAAACGCAGATAGTTTCTGCGCTTAAACGCCAGGAAGGCGG